>OLQH01001667.1_pt1 | contig 16011 bp, 16 predicted proteins | sample 1672671 | NCBI WGS metagenome assembly OLQH01 (sample SAMEA3136712, study PRJEB25190) | human gut metagenome
GAGAATGGAGAAATAATATGAGCATTTATGATACTTTGAATGAAAGGCAGCAGGAGGCGGTCTACCACACGGACGGCCCGGTGCTGATACTTGCCGGTGCGGGAAGCGGGAAGACCCGCGTGCTGACCCACCGCATTGCTTATCTGATAGAACAAAAGAGGGTCAACCCCTGGAATATCCTGGCCATTACCTTTACCAATAAGGCGGCGGGGGAAATGCGCGACAGAGTGGACGATATTGTGGGCTTTGGCTCGGAGAGCATCTGGGTATCCACCTTCCATTCCACCTGTGTCCGTATTCTGCGCAGATACATAGAACGGCTGGGCTATGGGAATAATTTCACCATCTATGATACGGACGATACGAAAAATATCATGAAGGATATCTGCAAACGACTGCAGATAGACACCAAGACGCTGAAGGAGCGGACGCTGTTATCCGTCATTTCATCGGCAAAGGACAGCTTGATCTCCCCGGTGGAATATGAGCTGAAGGCCATGGGGGATTACACGAAGCAGAGGGCGGCGCAGGTTTATAAGGAATATCAGGAGGTTCTGCATAAGAATAATGCGCTGGATTTTGACGATTTGATCGTAAAGACAGTGGAGCTGTTTAAGACCTGCCCGGATGTGCTGGATTATTATCAGGAGCGTTTCCGTTATATCATGGTGGATGAGTACCAGGATACGAATACGGCCCAGTTTGAGCTGATACACCTGCTGGCGGGCAAGTACCGGAACCTGTGCGTGGTGGGCGATGACGATCAGTCCATCTACAAGTTCCGCGGGGCCAATATCAGCAATATCCTGGATTTTGAAAAGGTGTTTCCCGAAGCGGAGGTTATCAAGCTGGAGCAGAATTACCGTTCCACGCAGACCATCCTGGATGCAGCCAATGCGGTGATCCGCAATAACGTGGAGCGTAAGGAGAAGGCGCTGTGGACGGAAAAGGGAGAGGGCGACCAGATTCATTTCCGCCAGTTTGACACTGCCTATGAGGAAGCCGAATTCATTGCAGGTGAAATCGGAAAGAAGAAAAAATACGGGAAAGCGGAATTCAGGGACTGCGCGGTTCTTTACCGCACCAACGCACAGTCCCGCATTCTGGAAGAACGTTTTATTATGGAAGGCATTCCCTACGATGTGGTGGGCGGGGTTAATTTCTACTCCCGCCGGGAAATCAAGGACATGCTGGCATATCTTAAGACCATTGACAACGGGCGGGACGATCTGGCGGTAAAGCGCATCATCAACGTTCCCAGGCGGGGAATCGGCGCAACCACCATCCTGCGTGTGCAGGAATATGCGGACGCCAGGGGACTCAGCTTCTATGATGCGCTCCGGGAAGCCGATCAGATTCTTAGCATCGGAAAAAGCGCGGCAAAGCTGAAGCCCTTTGTAATGATGATCCAGTCCTTCCGCAGCAAGCTGGAATATTACAGCCTGCAAGAGCTGATGAACGATATCATCGAAACTACGGGCTATGTGAAGGAGCTTCAGGAATCGGACGAGGAGGATGCGGAGGATCGTATCCAGAATATCGACGAGCTGGTAAGTAAGGTGGTGGCTTATGAGGACAGCCATGACGACCCCTCCCTGAGCGAGTTTTTGGAAGAGGTGGCGCTGGTGGCTGATATTGACGGCGTGGATGCGGAGGATAACCGGGTGCTTCTCATGACCCTGCATTCCGCGAAGGGACTGGAGTTCCCCCATGTATATCTGGCCGGACTGGAGGACGGCGTGTTCCCCAGCTACATGACAATCACCTCCGACGACCCTTCGGCAGTGGAAGAGGAACGCCGCCTGGCCTATGTGGGAATTACCAGGGCCAAGGAGGATCTGACGATCACCTGTGCAAAACAGCGCATGCTGCGCGGCGAGACACAGTACAACCCGGTCAGCCGGTTTGTCCGGGAGGTCCCCGGGGAATTGCTGGATAACAAGCCTCAGATATTCAAGAAAAAAACGGATTTTGAGGAATACAGGGAGACGCCGGAAAGCCGCGCCAGATTCCAGACGGCTCCTTACGGCGGCAATTATGCGGGCGCGCCTTCCCAGGCGGCGGACTGGCGGCCGAAAGCTGTGGTAAAGCCCAAACGGACCGATCCGGAAAACAAGCCCTTCATTGCCCAGGGCATCGGAAGCCTGGCCGGAGTAGCAGGACTGAGCAAGGGGGCAGGAACCAAACAGGCCAGTTTGGAATACGGTATTGGTGACAGGGTGCGCCATATTAAATATGGAGAAGGAACCGTGCTCAACATTGTGGACGGACCGAGAGACTATCAGGTCACCGTTCTTTTTGATAAAGCGGGCCAGAAGATCATGTATGCCGCTTTTGCAAAGCTGAAGAAGATATAGGGGAAGCCGTTTTTGGAGAACCGGTTTGTTGTGCCCTGACGGCCGGATTATATTTTTCCCGGGCATCGTAATGTATCGGTTCAGTAAACTGAACTGATATATGGATACGGCAAGTTCATATTTATTTCATGAAAAATTTATAGTAAAGCAATGTAAAAAGTGGTATGATAAGAACAGTATTTAAGCATACTAGTAGCAGGGAAGAAAGGATGGTTTGCATGGGAAAGCTGGATGAGGTATTAGAAATGATGAAAGTAAACGAACTCCTTGGCAAAAAAGAAGAAAAGAAAGACAATGGGAATACAGTTCTCTGGATTCTTGCAATTATCGGAGCCATTGCGGCGGTAGCAGGAATTGCATATGCGGTGTACCGTTATCTTACTCCTGATTATCTGGAAGATTTCGACGACGATTTTGATGATGATTTCGACGACGAATTTTTTGAAGATGAGGATGAAGAAGGCACCGATACAACAGAAGATACTGCCAAGGCAGATGATGCCGGGAATGATGAAGAAACAAGTGAAGAATAAGTAAAGTATCGACAGGAGACGGGATGCTGAGGCATCCCGTTTTTTAGGCGTTTTATTAATGTTTATGTAATTGTGATGTAATGGGACAGTTATGAAGTTTATTATACAGAATGGAAGAAGTGAGAGGGCGATATGAAAAAAGGTCAGGTCAGAGAAGGAATCGTACGGGACGTGAAGTTCCCCAATAAAGGAAATGTGGAATTGCTGCCTTTAAAAGACAGGGAGGAAGGAACGGCTCCGGGAATGTCCGCGACAGAAACATTTGCGGCGGAAGCGTCTGCAATGGGAACTTCCCCAACAAAAATGGCTTCTGCGGCTGAGTACTGCACGGTAAAAAATGTGCTTCCCGGACAAAAGCTTTCCGTGATGATAACAAAGGTGCGCAAAGGAAAAGGGGAGGGGCGTGTGCTGGAAGTGCTGGAGCAGGCGCCCGATGAGGTGGAAGCGCCCTGCCCCCATTTCGGAAGCTGCGGCGGCTGTACATATCTGGCGCTTCCTTATGAAAAGCAGCTGGCGCTGAAGGAAAAGCAGGTAAAGGAGCTTTTGGACAGCGTGCTTTGCAGGCAGGAGGAGCCATGGGTTTGGGAACCGATAAAAGCAAGCCCGAGGCAGCTGGGCTACAGGAACAAGATGGAATTTTCCTTCGGGGATGAGGTAAAGGACGGGCCCCTGGCATTGGGAATGCATAAGAGGGGGAGTTTTTATGATATTGTATCTGTGAGGGACTGCAGGATTGTGGATGAGGACTACCGGAGGATTCTTAAGGGGACGCTGGATTATTTTACCGCGGAGAAGGCGGCCTTCTTCCACAGGCTGACACATCAGGGGTATCTGAGGCATCTGCTGGTGAGAAAGGCTTCCCATACCGGGGAGATATTGATTGCACTGGTTACTACAACGCAGGAAAACAGGGAGCTGGCTGCATTCCGGGACATGCTTCTGGGACTGCCGCTGGAGGGAAAAATTGCGGGAATTCTTCATATTGAAAACGATTCCGTGGCCGATGTGGTTCAAAGCGACCGGACGGAAGTGCTTTATGGGCAGGATTATTTTTATGAGGAGCTGCTGGGGCTGAGGTTTAAGGTATCGGTATTCTCCTTTTTCCAGACAAACAGCTTTGGCGCGGAGGCGCTCTACCGCACGGCCCGGGAGTACATCGGAGAACTGAAAAAGGAAGGCTGTGTGGTGTATGATCTTTACAGCGGTACCGGAACCATTGCGCAGCTGATGGCGCCGGTGGCGGAAAAGGTGATTGGCGTGGAAATCGTGGAGGAGGCTGTGGAGGCCGCGAAAAAGAACGCACAGCTGAACGGGCTTAATAACTGTGAGTTCATCGCCGGTGATGTGCTGAAGGTGCTGGATGAGATTGAAGAAAAACCGGATTTTATTATCCTGGATCCGCCCAGGGACGGGATTCATCCCGGGGCGCTGCAGAAGATTATCAGATATGGGGTGGAGAGGCTGGTGTATATATCCTGCAAGCCTACCAGTCTGGTACGGGATCTGGAGGTGTTTCTTGGGAACGGATATGCGGTTAGGAGAGCGGTTGCTTTGGATCAGTTTCCGTGGACTTCCGGAGTTGAGACTGTGATAATGATCGAACGTTGTGGTTTTTCTGGGAAAAATCAAAATAAACCATTAGCGCTAGAATAAAAAACAAGGGAAATATATAAAATCTTTGTTTACGATAATTCGCTTATTAAAAACTGCGGTGTATGAGGAAGAAGCAGCCATGTATAGTTAAATATATTGCTGCTTTTATGGCTTGAATTATGGCTAAGCTGCGAATGCTGCCTGAAGGAAGATTAGGGTCTCTGCTTAATTTTTGAAATTTATATTCAACGGTGCCGTGTGTTTTTTGAAAAAGTAAAGATAGTTATGAATCAGTACAGAAAATTTGTTAGACAAAAATGAGATATAAGAGATTAAGATAAGAAGCGGCTAAGTGAAATATTTCACATGGCCGTTTTCTTTAGTTAGTGTGTAAATGGGAACCAGAAAAGGAGGTGATGCCAACATTCGGAAGAAAAACTGGGAGCGTCTGCTATAGATATGGACATTCTCCCTGTTTTTGAAAGCCTTCCGGAAGATATTTACGACTTGCTAAGTGAGATAAAAGTAGGAGCATATATTGTTGAACAGGAGAATGAAATTTTACAGAGGAAGGGTATTGTTTTCGTTTTGAAGAGGGATGGGATGATGTTTATGATGAAAAAATACAGAACTTTAAAGAAGAAGCCAACTGTCCCATTTTGATATGTTTGGAAGTCGGAGAAAAAGACGGGTATCGGGAAGCTTGGATTGATCTTAGACGTAAAATGAGCAGGGGATCGAAAAACCATGTTTAATCAATGCTTCCAGGCTCTCTACTCCAGAAAAATCAGTGTTGAGAGTGATATAGAAGCAACTTTTTTATGATAATTATTTGAATTTTGCAGAAAACGCATCCAGAATTAGGACTTTTTATTTTCAACCAAAATAGAATGTTTTTTAAGATGATATCGGAAATTGCTTATAAATAGGCAGTAAAACATAAAATAGTTCAATAATAAAAGAAGATGAGTAATAAAAGGCAATCATATTGACGTTATGATCCTCTTTGATTAGAATGACAATATAAGACAAAATAAATAAAAAACAGGGAAAATATGACATAAATATGTGTGATATTCATAATTTTTATGCATTTTTTTCAGAAAGGATCTGAATATGCCGCTTAGATATCAGGAAGTAAAGCAGGAAATAAAAAAGATAATTTCTGGGTTGAAATCAGGCAGCAGAATACCTTCCCGGAATTTTTTGAGCAGAAAATATGAAGTGGCACGTAATACGGTGGATAAGGCAATTGCGGAACTGGAGGAAGAAGGATACCTTCGCTGTGTAAAAGGAAGCGGTACTTATGTATCCGGCATGAGAATGCAAAAAATGCTTAATGTAGGGGTAATCCTCCCTTCGATTATGGGGGATATTTATCCGCAGTTTATTTCAGGAATTGAGGAATATACATCTGCCCATAACATTAATGTGGTCCTTTCCAGCAGTGAAAATTTCCCTGAGAGACAGAAAAGTAATATACATCGGATGATGGACATGGAAGCAGACGGTTGCATTATTATTCCTATAATCAATTCAGAACTCAGTTTTGAGACCTTTTCGCAGTTGAAGAGGCATGGGATTCCTTTCGTTATCTGTAATCGGAGTATTGATGGGCTGGATGTTCCCTTTGTCGGTGTTAATAACCATCATGGAGCCTATATGGCGACTAAACATTTAATCGGACAGGGATGTACAAGATTAGCATATTTTTCACAACGTAAATACTCAACATCAATTGAACGGTATTATGGCTTTGAAACCGCGATTCGTGATGGCGGAAACTATTTAGAAAAAGAAAAGGTGATACTTGGTAATTATAATGATGATGAACTAAAGGAGCGGATCAGGGCTGTATTCGAAGATGAATTCTGGCCGGATGGAGTGCTCTGCTTTGATGACACGATGGCCACCGTGCTTTATTCCATATTACAGGAAAAAGGATTACAGCCTGGGAAAGATGTGAAGATAGTAGGGCATGACGACAGTAATTTATGTAATATACTGTCTGTTTCCCTCTCGTCGGTATCCCTCAGAGCAATGGAAATGGGAAAGGAGGCGATAACCATGCTGATGGGATTAATTGATGGAAGCGCAGATACAGACAGCTTCCGTCTGATACATCCTCAGTTGGTCGTAAGAAACAGTACAGATGGAACAACAAACTAATAACAGGAGAGAGAAAATGGAGCTAAAAGGAATTGTACCCGCTCTGGTTACACCATTTGACAGAGACGGAAGTGTTAACATTGAAGAATTGAAAAAACTTGTAAAGCTGCTGCTTTCAGAAGGTGCAGATGGGTTTTATGTGACCGGAAGTACGGGAGAGTGTTTTCTGCTGACTGATGAAGAAAGAACTCGTATAACTGCAGCGGTTGTAGAAGCATCGGAGGGAAAAGTGCCTGTTGTGGCACATGTAGGAAAAATCGGAGCAGCGCAGGCTGCAAAATTGGCAAAAGAGGCTCAAAGTGTGGGAGCCGCCGCAGTTTCAAGCGTGCCGCCCTTTTATTACGATTTCAAGTTCGACGAAATTGTTAAGTATTATGAGGTAATTTCCGATGCTGTTGATTTGCCTCTTGTAGTCTACAATTTCCCCCAATACTCAGGTGTATCTATTAATGCTTCTAATCTGGGATTAATCATGAAGAACTGCAGAATCGGAGGTTTAAAATATACGGACGCAAACCTTTATGAGCTTGAAAGAATAAGGATGCAGTATCCGGAACTTCGTATTATGTTTGGACAGGATGAGGCTTTTCTTTATGCGCTTCCTGTGGGTGTAGATGGAGCAATCGGCAGTACTTACAACTTTATGTTGAAGAAATTTAAAAGGATTTGGAATGCATATCAGTTAGGAAATATGCAAGAGGCGGAGCAAGTTCAGCATGAGGCATGCAGGATAATTGATAAATTGCTTTGTGTGCGGGATATTACAGCGGTAAAGTACCTGCTGGGGAGAAAAGGAATCGAATGCGGCAGCTGCAGATTACCTTTTAATCCAATAACGGAACAGGAAAAACAACTTTTAGATAAGATAGGGGATTTGGATTGAAGCTGATAGAAACAACAGTAGTTGAAGCATTTGGAAAGGGCGCCTATCAGGAATATCGGATTCCTGCGATCGTAGTGACTGAAAAAAAGACACTGCTGGTTGCCTATGAGTCCCGGATGGAAGCGGGTAATGACTGGGCAGAGGTGGATTTGACAGTAAGGAGAAGCCTGGATGGAGGGAAGCGCTTTGAACCGGCAATTTATCCGGCTAAAAAAATAAACTGCGGCCCCAAAGGCGATAAAGTTACATGGAGCAATCCTGTGCTTATTGCAGATCATGAGCTGATACATCTTCTGTTTCACCTGAATTATGAAAGAGCCTGGTATTGTTACAGTCTGGATGAAGGAAAGACATTCAGCGAACCTGTTGAGATCACGGATACCTTCCGGAATTTACCATGGGAGTGGAATGTCTGCGCATCAGGACCGGGCCATGGGATTGTTTCCTGTACGGGAAAGCTTGTAGTACCGGTCTGGCTTGCGCTTGGCAAAGTCCATAACGATAAGGAAAAGACGGGAAGGATAAAGGATCATTTTCCCTCTGCTGCCGGCTGTATTTACAGTGATGACAGAGGGAAACACTGGCAGGCAGGATTTATGACTCAGGGTATTGAGAATGCAAACGAAACTACGGTAGTAGAGCGAAGAGATGGAAGCTTTTTGTTTAATTTCAGAAATGAAAGATATGAAAAATGTCGGGTTCTGGGTATTGCTGATCCATATTTGTCCGGTCTGCGCAGGGTGTGGTCAGAAACTAAACTACCGGATCCCACCTGCTTTGGCAGTATGGTAAGAGCTGGTAAGTTTATTTGTTTTGTCAATTGCGCCAATGCGGATCCGGAATATCTTTATGCATCCAGGATTCATTTGACAGTATATCTGAGCCGGGATGAAGGGCTTACATGGGAGAGGGTAGAACTGGTGGATGAAAACGGCGGGTATGCCGATATAACAGCTGATGAAAATGGGCTGTATGTATTTTATGAAAAGGGGATTTCCGGAAAAGTCGATTCGTTGCAGTTGAAGAAATTTTTATGGTAGAAAACAAATTGGAGGAGGTACTGAAAATGAAGAAGAGAAGTATTTTGGCATTGCTGATGACTGTAGCTATGACTACGGGGGTATTGACAGGCTGTGGACAAAAAGCGCCGGAAGTACGGCAGGAAACTCAAAAGCAGGAAGAAAACATGCAACAGTCTGCTAAAACAGATTCTACAGCGGCGGAAGAAAACAATGAGGGTGCGCCAACGATCGTAATATATAATAATTCGGGCGCATTTTCTGTGGCCGGGGCGGAAGCCGGAAGCGACACATCTGTTTATAAAGAGATGCAGGATTATATACTTGATCAGACTGGTGTTAAGGTAGAAATAATTATGCCGCCTTCCGATGGCGCGGCAGCAACGGAAAAACTGAATCTTCTGCTGGCCGGGGGCGATCAGATTGATGCATGGTGGGGCAGTTGGAACGATTATGCAAAGGATGGTATTATTTTGCCGTTGACGGATTATGTAAAAGCTCCGGAAGCCAAGGATTTATATGATTTGTGGGAACCCTGGGGAGCCTGGAGCGGTGTGACGGATAAAGACGGTACAATATGGGCAATCCCCAGAATGACGGATACAACGCCATATCAGGTATTTGTGCGTAATGACTGGCTGGATCTGGCAGGTATGGATATGCCGAAGACCTTTGATGAGTTGAATGCGTATTTATATAAAATTAAGGAGCTTGATCCTTATGGAAATGGAGAAACAATACCGTTGATCGTAGAAAAAGGAGGCTCTACGGATGTTCTTGATCGTGTGGAATCCGTCTTTTTAGGCGGTTATGTTAAAACCGGAAACGGCAAATGGCTGGATGAAACCGATAATAAGGTAAAACCTGAATGGATTGCAGACGGATATGTGGATTTTCTGAAGCAACTCAATCAATGGTATAAAGACGGCATTATCCATAAGGAAGGCTTTACAATGGACGTAGATACCATCAAACAACAGATTGCTAAGGGAGCGGTGGGAGCGTCCGCAATCTGGTATTCAAGAATAATGGTGAACGAACCTATTCTTCGAGAAAATCTGAAGGATTTTGACAGGAACAAACACAACTATGTATTCGGCATTAATGAATCCGGTATTACAGGACCTAACGGTAATCTGATCCAGACAAAGGCTCTGGGCGGTACCAGCGGCATGCTAATTAGTAGCAAATGCAAGTATCCTGAAGCAGTAATGAAGTTTGTGGAATGGTCTTTTGAATGGGAAAATTACACAAATGAAATGTATGGTCTGGAAGGAAAGTACTGGAAGTATAATCCGGAGGTAAAGGATGCTGAAAAAAATAAGGCTGTGCTCCCGATTGAAGGCGGTCCTACCTATGCCCGTGATTTCCTTGTTTCTCTTGGATTGCCGCTTGAGATTCAGACAACGGAATATGACGGGGATGGAATCCAGACAATGGAAAATCTTTGGCTGCAGGAACATCTGGATGATTTTGATGCGACAATAAATCCTGGTATTGAGAGCGGTATCAACTGGGATACGGTTGCCCTGGCTGAAAATATCCCCACCCTGAACGATCTGAATACCTTCAAGGACGAGGAACTTGTAAAATTCATAAATGGAACAAGAACCTTTGATACCTGGGATAAATTTATTGAAGAATGCTATCAGATGGGCCTTGAGGATTATATAAACGAATATACCAGACAGTTCAATGAATTGCACGGAAACTAATCTATGAAAACCTCTCTCTGTTAAGGGAAGCTTTTAACTAATAAAGCAGGCAGCTGGAAAACCGGCTGCCTGTATACGAGGAAGAATGCGTATGAAACATAATAAGAAACCCATATGGTATTATTTGAAGCGGGACCGGTTTATTTATCTGCTGATACTGCCGGGGCTGCTATGGTATATCATTTTCTGTTATCTGCCAATGTTTGGTATTGTTATTGCGTTTGAAGATTATAAGCCATTCTGGGGACTTGAAGGAATTTTTACCTCAGACTGGGTAGGACTGAAGCATTTCATTAAATTTTTTAAATCGGCATATTGTTTGAGATTAATAAAAAATACATTGCTGTTAAGTATCTATTCTCTGGTGTGGAGTTTTCCGCTATCAATTATTCTCGCTTTGCTTATCAATGAACTAAAGGGCAAATATTTTAAGAAAACAGTACAGACAGTATCCTATCTGCCGCATTTCCTGTCTGCCGTTATTGTCTGCGGCATGATACGAACCCTGACCACTGTGGACGGGGGATTGGTAAATGCAATTGTTGCGGCGTTTGGAGGGGAAGCAATTCCTTTTTTGGGACAGCCGGAATGGTTTAGAACAATTTACACGGTATCGGAGGTATGGCAGAGCATCGGATGGGAAAGTATTGTGTTTATTGCGGCAATGACCGGCATTGATAAGGAATTGTATGAAGCGGCAATGGTAGATGGCGCTGGCGTTATGCGACGTATGTGGAATATTACAATTCCTGGAATTATGCCGGTTATTACAATTATGCTGATTCTCAGAGTAGGCAGTATACTGAATCTTGGTTATGAGAAAGTTCTGCTTCTTTATTCACCTCAGGTTTATTCTACTGCAGATATCATTAGTACATATGTATATCGGGAAGGCGTGGTGAATCAAAATTATTCTTTTGCTGCCGCAGTCAATCTGTTTACTTCGTTGATCTCTCTTGTTCTTGTATTAGGAACAAATAAAATTACGAAGAAAATGGGACAGGAGGGGATCTGGTAATGAAAAAGAAATTTTCCGGAGAACATATTTTTCAGGCGGTAGATATAATTTTAATGTGTATTTTTATGTTTCTGATAATTATCCCTGTATTTACTGTCGTCATGACATCCTTTGTCAGTGAAGCGGAAATTGCCAGAAGGGGAACCTTTATCATTATTCCTGAGGATTTCGATTTCTCCGCCTATAAAATGCTGTTTGCCAGCGGAAAAAATATCCTGAGGGCATATGGCAATACATTATTTCGTGTTATTGTCGGAACTGCCCTGAATCTGCTGATTACGATATCTTTAGCATACGGTTTATCACGGAATAATTTAAAGGGACGTACCTTTCTGACCGCTTATGTGTTTTTCACAATGTTATTTTCAGGAGGCCTGATACCTACCTTCATTTTAGTAAAAGGGCTGGGGCTGATTGATTCCAGATGGGCAATGGTACTGCCTTGTATGGTAAATACGTGGAATTTACTTATTATGAGAAATTTCTTTTGTGCAATTCCTAAAAGTCTGGAGGAAGCGGCAGTAATCGACGGGGCCAACGATTTACAGATTTTGAGCAGGGTGGTGCTTCCCTTATCAAAGGCATCGATTGCTACAATAGGTCTTTTTTACGCGGTTAGTCATTGGAATGCATGGTTTGATGCAATGCTTTATATCAATAAGACTCCGTTACTTCCCATGCAGAACATTTTAAGAAACATTATAACAGCAGCTTCCAGTATAGGAGATTTGGGGGCAGAAGCATATAACTCCCTGGATGTGGTGCCGCCTTCTCAGTCTATCCGGGCTGCAACTATTGTAATCACAACGCTGCCTATTCTTGTGGTTTATCCGTTTGTACAGAAATACTTTGTAAAGGGGGTTATGGTCGGAGCGGTTAAAGGATAATTTTTTTATACAAGACTGATATGTTTTACTTAATTTAAGGAAAATATTAAAGTAATTTATGGAGAAAAAATGTTTCATTGGATTTGATGGGTATAGGGATGAGGTTTACCGCCTGATCCGTAAACGGACAATGCAGAATACTGAGTATTGGGATAAATTGGGGCAACTGGGCACTTTCCTGCAGGAATACAGCGGTAAAAGTACACGAAAACATTAGTAAGGCAGGTAAAGTTGCATGGAGGAAGAGATGACCAGTTATCTGGAGGACGTATGTACACAGGCGGTGGAGTTAAGAAATATGCTGGATTGGTATATAAAGACCGGAATGCTGAAGCAGATGAATAAATTGAGAGAAATCCCATTCAGAAAAGTAGTTTTCAGTGGCATGGGAAGTTCACATTATTGTGCTGCCAGCGCTGGTATTTATTTGAAACAGCACGGAGTAGAAAATCATGTTATTTCTACAGGAGAACTTCTTTACTAGTACAACGATCATTTAATAAGTACCACATTAAACAGACGCTGCATCAGCCTCTGATATTTCATTTATTTTATATTTCCAGTGGTAAACAACAGGTTCTTTGTTGAATTCATCAAAATACTGATAGATTCGTTCTACAAGTTCCTGTTTGGTTTTTACCCTGATACCGCGCAACATTTGTTTTGTCATTTTGCCAAAGAAGCTTTCTATCATATTTAGCCATGTTCCATGCTTTGGTGTAAATACAAATTCAAAACGTCCTTTGGGCATAGTTGACAGAAAACGTTTGGTTTCTTTTGATGTATGCGCTGAGTGGTTATCTAAAATAATTCTGATGGTGTCCTGTGATGGATATTTTTTGTCTAGTATTTTCAGAAATTCAATAAAATCAGAGCTTTTATGTGTATCACTTACTAATGGAATTGCTTCTCCTGTAAGCAAATTTTTGAATATAAGTTTTTGTAACTGTTGAAAGCCTTGGAAAGCCAGCTTCTTCCGCATGTTTCTGAATGTGTTTATGAAGCTTTGCTAATGTCCAAAGTTCCTGTGCATATCCTAATTCTACAGGCCATGACCAATATAACGGATGCTGTTTTGGCATCTACATTGAAGGAGCTGATGACAGTTGGTATTATTGGACGTATGAAATTAAACGAAATATCGACAATGACTGGATATAGCTTGATGGATAAAAGTATTTCTGTTGTGCCGATCCTGCAGAGTATTTGCAGATGGTCCGGCGCATACCATAAAGAGGATAGTGAAAACACATTATTGCAATGCCAAAAATGTGATTACATCTGAAAAACGATAAAATGGAGCAAGCAGGTATCCGTCACTGTGTTTGCTCCATTTTTTTCAGATAGCGCAGTGTGATGTTTGGTTGCGTCTACGGTGAAGTTTTGACCATGCAGATGATAAAAGGATAAATAAAGGACAATTCGAGCCGAGGAGATAAGCCATAGACTTGGGATCCAATTTTTTTGCCTCTTCGATAAAGTCCTGCAGAGCCTCTGGATAAGGGTTTCCTTCATCGAAGAATTCCTTCGGTGTTACGCCCAAATATTCACAGATGTAAAAGAAGGATCGCATGGCCGGAAGTGACTTTTTATTTTCGATGTTATTGATGTAGTTGTTGACTTGCCCCAACGACAATGACATGTCGCGTGCAGATACACCCTTTTGTGATCGCAATTTTGCCAGCCGTTCCGGGACAAAATCTTCATACATCGCCTTCACCTCCATTCTCTAATAGATTGTACCTCACACATGTGCTTTATTCGCAAAAACAAAAGGGGTGTTTACGTTGACCTGAAAAAATAAATCTACTATAATTAGGTAAAATGAAAAAATAGAACTATCGAACGAGGGAGATACAATGAAAGGAAAGACATGTTGTATTACCGGGCATAGGGATGTGCCTGATAAAGAGATTAACAGCATAAAGAAAGCTCTGCATCAGGAATTAAAAAAAGCAGTGGAGGACGGCTTCACTGTCTTTCTGTCTGGTTTTGCAGATGGTGTGGATCAATATTTTGCTGAGATTGTTTTGGAACTGCAGAAAGAAAACGGAACGTAAAACTGATTGCAGTGCTTCCATACCGTAGCCGTGTGGAAGGCTTGAATCGCAGGGTGCAAACAAGAGCTTTGCTTAGTGCCTGCACTGAGATGGTGGTAATTCAAGAGGAATATCAGCCCAACGTCTACTTGCAGCGCAATCGGTATTTGGTCGAGCATTCAGACCGCGTGATTGCTGTGTACGATGGGAGGGAGAAAGGCGGTATGGTGAAAACAATCCGTTTTGCACACCGTCTTCAGAAAGAGCTGCGTGAAATTCCAGTAGGATTAAACTTGGACAAAAAAAGGATAAATCTTGGATATGATCGTGTATAGTGGAAACGGAGTTGCAGTCTAATCCATGATAAGATGAAATTTTTAAGAGTTAATCTATAGGCAAATCACTAAGTGCGGGTTTGCAGATTATTAAAAGAGATATGGGAAAGAAGGGAAACCAGATATGCTTGATAAAATGCCAAATATGGACGATATGACCGCTTTAATTGGGCAGTCTTTATATGACGTGTGGCAAAAGCTATGCGCTGCGATTGATGAAAAGTACGATATGGACCGCATTTGGAACAGCGGCGGCAAGGCATGGACCTATGAATACAAATACCGCAGAGGCGGAAAAACACTCTGCGCCCTATACGCAAGAGAGAACTGCGTTGGCTTTATGGTAATACTGGGAAAAGACGAGCGGGCGAAATTTGAATCCGGCCGTAGTGAGTATTCGGAAAGCGTCCAGAAGGTTTACGATGACTCAAAAACCTATCACGATGGAAAATGGTTGATGTTTGAGCCGGTTGATACATCTTTGTTTTCAGATTTCATGCGGCTATTAGCTATTAAGAGAAGTCCAAACAGGAAATAGAAGGTCGTGGAGGCGAAGATGGCAAAAAAGATAGACCCAAAACAAACAAAACGGGCAAAGGCTTTTGAATTATGGATGGATGCGCCGAATCCGATGGTGACATTCTTTAAGATCTTGGATGTTACGCCGCTGATCAAAATAAATAAGAAAAGGAAGCTGAAGTTTAATATGCTTCTTGACTATTGCATTGGCAAGGCGGCTTCAGGCGTAAAGGAGTTTTATATTCTCCCCGTCGGCCATGAACTGGTTCAGTACGATTCCATTGCCGTGAATACTATTGTGAAGAACAAAGAAGGAGAAGTCAGCTCCTGCGATATTCTCTTCACAGAAGATCTGGCGAAGTTCAATCAGGATTACCTGAGATACACCATGCAGGTTGCTGACAGCTGCGAGAACCGGGATCTGACGGACAGTATGGTGATTGGCACATCAGCAATCATAGATACAGAGATTGATGGAGCAGTCGGTATGAACAGCGGTATTTATAATAACCCATTTATCATTTGGGGCAGATACAAAAAGAAGCTGTTCAGGTACTATCTGACGATATCCTTTCAGTTTCACCATACGCAGATGGATGGTGCTCATGCGGGTAGGTTCTTAGCGAACCTGCAAAATGTAATTTATAAAATGAAATAGAGAAATAAAAAATTTCAAAATTTATCAGAAGGATTATAAAATGATAGGATTGATTTTGCGTTTTCTGGTGATACAAATATTTATATTGCAGGAGGATACGGTTTATTTAAAGAAGCTATAGTAAATGAATTTAATGTTGCTATCGATGAAACGTGTGGAGATGACATTAAATTTACAAGAACTATCTATACAAGAAAGAATTAGTCAGCTTCCAGTTATCGGGGAACTAAAGTCTTGACGGTAAAAGAAAAAGACGGCGAAAATGATTCAGGTTCTAATTTGGACA
>OLQH01001671.1_pt1 | contig 15971 bp, 14 predicted proteins | sample 1672671 | NCBI WGS metagenome assembly OLQH01 (sample SAMEA3136712, study PRJEB25190) | human gut metagenome
GACGGCACCTTAAACCAGCATTTGCCTGTAGCCATTCCCGCCGCCATGTCCGTACTTCCCACACCGGTTGAGAAAGCTCCCAGAGCGCCATACGTGCAGGTATGAGAATCCGCACCGATAATCACATCTCCCGCCACAGTCAGGCCTTTTTCCGGCAAAAGCGCATGCTCAATCCCCATCTCTCCCACATCAAAATAATTTGTAATCTCGTGCCTGCAGGCAAATTCTCTTACACATTTACAATGTTCTGCCGACTTGATATCCTTATTCGGGATAAAATGATCCATCACAAGCGCTACTTTATCTTTATCAAAGACTGTATTTACAGCCATTTTTTCCATCTCATGAATCGCTACCGGAGAAGTAATGTCATTGCCCAGCACCAGATCCAGATCTGCCTCAATTAACTGCCCGGCTTCCACGTGATCCAGTCCTGCAGCCGCAGCTAAAATTTTCTGCGTCATTGTCATTCCCATGGCTTTTTCCTCCCTATTTCCAACTTTCTATTTGCTATTATACCATGTTTTCTGTTATAATACTAATATATGTTATCTATGGTATTTATAACTTTACATTATAGAGAGGAGCCTTATATGGATCAAAATCTTTCTTTATACCATATTTTTTATACCGTTGCCAATGCAGGAACCATCTCAAAAGCTGCCAAAGAACTCTACATCAGCCAGCCTGCCATCAGCAAGGCAATCCAGAAACTGGAACACTCTCTGGAAGTTTCACTTTTTACCCGAACTTCCCGCGGAGTTCACTTGACAAACGAGGGTAAAATTTTGTACACTCATGTTCGTACAGCTGTTGATGCCCTCTCCGCAGGAGAGGATCAAATGCGCAGAATCCACGATCTGGGAATGGGACAGCTTCACATCGGCGCCAGCACCACGCTGTGCCGATACGTACTCCTTCCCTATCTTCAGGGATTTGTCAAAAACCATCCCCATATCCAGATCTCTATCGACTGCCAGCCTACCCACCAAATCCTGGGAGAGCTGGAATCCGGAAAAGTGGACGTAGGGCTGGTGGGATGCCCCGAGAAAACAGGAAGTTCTTTTTCCTTCTTCTCCCTGGGCAGTATCCAGGATACCTTTGTGGCAACTCCTTCCTATCTGGAAAATCTGCAGAAGCGGGACTCCGCCTCTGCCACTTATATGCTTCTGAATCAGGAAAATGTTTCCCGTCAGTATATTGATTCCTATCTGAGTGATATGGCACTTCCGGTGGAACATATCCTGGAAGTAACCACAATGGATCTTCTGATTGACTTTGCCCGCACCGGCCTGGGTATTGCCTGCGTGATCCGGGAATTTGTAAACAAAGAACTGGAAGACGGAACACTGATTGAAGTTCCGCTGCAAGTAACCTTCCCCCGCCGGGAAGTCGGATTACTCTATCAGGAACACAATACAACCGGCTTTGCTTTAAACAGTTTTCTGCGCTATATAAAAGAATGTACAGCAAACAAAAGAGAGGAGTTATAAAAAAGTATGAAACGAGTTTTTGCCGCATTCTGCCTGAGCCTTCTGGCCGGCAGCCTTTTGATGGGATGTTCTGAGAAAAAAGATTCCGAATCATCCGCCGAATCCCCCTCCGTTCAGGAAAATACAGAGAAAGCTTCCAGCGAAGATCTCCTGACCGGTATGCACCATGCTTCCATCGAGGTGGAAAATTACGGTACCATTACTCTGGAACTGGATGCTGACAGCGCGCCCATCACCGTCACCAACTTTGTAAATCTGGCAAAAGACGGTTTCTATGACGGACTCACCTTCCATCGGATCATGTCCGGCTTTATGATGCAGGGAGGGGATCCTGAGGCAAACGGAACCGGCGGATCCGGCACAAAAATCAAAGGGGAATTTTCTGCAAACGGAATTGAAAACCCGATCTCCCATGTCCGGGGAACCATCTCCATGGCCCGCGGCAAATCCATGGATTCCGCCAGCAGCCAGTTCTTTATCGTCCACCAGGACAGCCCTCATCTGGATGGAGAGTATGCTGCTTTCGGAAAAGTAACCGAAGGTATGGATGTGGTAGATTCCATCTGTGCTTCCGCAAAACCCATCGACAACAACGGAACTATCCAGCGGGATCAGCAGCCGGTAATCAAGAAAATCACCGTGATCGACTGATCTGTTTCCCTGCGTTGCTACAGAAACTTTAGTTTTATAAGATAATAAGACGGCTGCAGCTTTATCCAGGCTGCAGCCGTCTTATTTCTTTACACTGTTTTAATTATCCAGCAGTTTATCTTCATTATTCCAGCTGTACAGTTTCCGCAGTTCTGCACCTACCTGCTCCAGCTGATGCTCTGCCTGATGTCTCCGCATCGCCATAAAGTGAGCACATCCGGACTGATTCTCCAGAAGCCAGTCTTTTGCAAAGGTACCGTCCTGAATATCGGAAAGGATCTTTTTCATCGCTTTTTTGGTGTCTTCGGTAATGATCTTCGGTCCGGTGATATAATCGCCATACTCTGCCGTATTGGAAATGGAATATCTCATTCCGGCAAAACCACTCTGATAAATCAGATCCACAATCAGCTTCATCTCATGAATACACTCAAAATAAGCATTTTCCGGCGCATATCCTGCTTCCACCAGTGTCTCAAATCCCGCCTTCATAAGTGCGCACACACCTCCGCAGAGAACGGCCTGCTCACCAAAGAGATCTGTCTCCGTCTCCACCTGGAAAGTAGTCTCCAGTACACCTGCTCTTGCTCCGCCCAGAGCCTGAGCATAGGCCAGTGCCCGGTCAAGTGCTTTGCCCGTAGCATCCTGATGAACCGCTACCAGACAGGGAGTTCCTCTTCCAATCTGATACTCGCTTCTTACTGTATGCCCGGGAGCCTTGGGAGCGATCATTGTCACATCTACGTTCTTCGGAGGTCTGATCTGGCCGAAATGGATCGCAAAGCCGTGTGCAAACATCAGCATATTGCCCTCCTCCAGGTTGGGCTCGATAGACTCTTTGTACATCTTTGCCTGCTTCTCATCATTGATCAGGATCATAATAATATCTGCCCGCTTTGCCGCCTCAGCAGCAGTATATACCTCAAATCCCTGCTTTTCGGCTTTCTCCCAGGACTTGCTTCCCTCATAGAGACCTACGATGACTTTGCATCCGGAATCTCTAAGGTTCTGAGCATGTGCGTGTCCCTGGCTTCCATAGCCGATAATGGCAATTGTTTTGCCCTCCAGCAGACTCATATTACAATCTTCCTGATAATAAATCTTAACTGCCATGTTTCTTCCTCCTGTTTTGTATAAAATATATGGTCAGAGAATTTCTTCTCCAGCACTCCTCCTTACAGATAGCGGACATCCGCAACTCCCCGGGACAGACCCGTGATCCCTGTTCTTGCCACCTCCAGAATCTCATAACTTCCGGCCAGTACATGCATAAAGCCCTCCAGCTTGTTTTTGGAACCGGTCAGCTCAATAATCATGGATTCTTTTCCCACATCTACGATCTTGGCCCGGAAAATATGAACGATGGAGAGCAGTCCTTCACGGCGATCCTCTGCTACGCGAACCTTCACCATAACAAGTTCACGGCTCACGCTCTCTTCCGGCTCCAGCACCTTGATATCCTTGACATCCACCAGCTTTCTCAGCTGCCTCGTAATCTGTTCCAGAACCACATCATCTCCGGAACACACTACCGTCATGCGGGAATAATTGGGATCCGCCGTCTCGCCCACAGAAAGGCTGGCAATATTATATCCCCGGCGGCTGAACAGCCCCGATACCCGGCTGAGTACACCGGCCGTATTATCTACAAGAATCGACAAAACCCTCTTCATAATAAGCCTCCCTTTTCCCGACGTGTCGGTACTTTTCTGATATTTTAGCAACTCATCCCATTTTTGTCAACCGATTCCCCTGTTCAATCCGGCCTCTTCCTATACGAAATTGGAATGACTGCTATAACTATTCTGCGGCAGGCGCATTTTCCAAAGTCCCGTCTGCCGGCTCTGCCGCTGCCGCCTCCTCCAGAAGAGGCGCAAGGGAAGTATCCTGGAAAAAGGTATTGGCATTATACAGGTACAGCACATCCGTAATCTCCTCTGTTTCCACCAGCATGGCCAGATCATCATAATAATACCGCGGATCCACTACCACGATCTCCCGATAGTAAGGCGCCAGAAAAGGCAGAAAACAATTGGCATAGGAATCTTTCAGAACCAGAAGGCGCCGTCCGCCCTCCACAGGCGTCTCGATCTTTATCTCCGGATGATTTCCATCCAGAAATACCGTATATGCATCCCGAATGGCAAGATTTTCCGAATTGTAAAAAGAACCCGACTTTTTCTGTTCACTCACATAGGTGACCACCGATTCCGGCAATCCCTCTTCCCGGGGCTGAACTTCAATTTCCTCTTTCTTATTCATGCGAAAACCGCTCTTGGCAGAAAGGGTACCCCGAAATTCATCAGACACCGTCATCCCTCTGTATTCCGGAATCTGTTCTGTGATCTCCATAACAGGAGCAGCCTGGGCAAAGGCCTCATAGGCCCCTCTTGTGGTCCAGTGGTGATCTGTTCTGTAATAAAGCTGAACTTTATTATCCCTGCATTCTGCAAAATGATCCCGGATATCGATTGGAACAAAGCCATTCTCCGTCACAGAATCATAAACCTGATCCATCCAAAGATCCTGATCTGCCACAGGCGCCCCCACAGGCAGATTTTTTTCCATAATATTCACCGCCGTAGGTGCCAGAAGAAAATACTGCTTCAGATCCGGAAATTTTTCCTTAAAAGCTCCCAGGGCTTTCTGAATCTTTTCCACATTTTCCGCATCGGGAAAAACAAAATTTTCTATCAGATAACCGTCGCTTCCCCGGAAAACACCATTTGACTCCTGCTTGCCGCTCACCGTATCTGCCAGTCCTTTTAAATACACCCAGGCTTCCCGAAAAACGAACTGGTCATTGATATAGGTTTCATAATCACTCTCAAATCTTCCCGAAAGAAGCCCGTCCACAGAAAGTTCCGGACGTTCCGCCAGCATTCGGTTCTCCGTCTCGGAAAAAGTTTTGTCTTTATGGAATACATTTCCCACCACAAGAAAAATAAACACTCCAAAAAACAGGATTCCGGTCAGATTAAAAAACTTGTTAACATTATTTTTCTTTCTAGGTTTCATTGTCTTATCCCTTAAAATCTAAAATACAAAAACGGGTTATAGGAGTCATATACCAAAAAGGCGATGGACAGCAGCAGAAGCGCCGCATTGATCACAGCCGCCGCCACCGGACGCTGCCCTGCCACTCTCTTATACCAGCGGTACGCCCACGGTCTGCTGCACACAATGCAGATCACCAGAAGCAGAAGGCTGCTTTTCAGATAAAAAAGCGTGGTGGCATTGGCAAATCCAGCCACCCCTACGCCGAAGAGACTTCCCAGATAGGCAAGCCCTGCGCCCAGATCTGTGTTGCTGAAAAATACCCAGCCGATAATCACAAAAAACATTGTGTAGAGATTGCCCACCCATCCAGGAAGACGCTCCAGATACCTGCCCCACAGGTATTTCTCCAGAAGAAGGAAAACTCCGTAATAAAGTCCCCACAGAACAAAGTTCCAGGCAGCCCCGTGCCACAGTCCGGTAAGCGCCCAGACAACCAGAATGTTCCGTATATGTTTTGCCACGGATACCCGGTTTCCTCCCAGCGGAATATAGACATACTCCCGAAACCAGGTTCCCAGAGAAATATGCCATCTTCTCCAGAATTCTGTCACGGATCTGGACGTGTAGGGATAATCAAAGTTTTTGCAAAACTGAAAGCCCATCATCTTGCCCAGGCCGATCGCCATGTCAGAATAGCCGGAAAAATCAAAATAAATCTGCATCGTGTAAAACAGGATTCCGATCCAGGAAGTAACTACCGTCTGATATTCCCCGCCCAGTCCCTGGATTGATGTATACACGGCTCCCGCCGTATTGGCCAGAAGCACCTTTTTCGCCAGACCTTTGATAAAATATTCTGCTCCCACGCCTGCTTTATGCCAGGAGATCACACGGCTTTCCAGCTGTTCCTGGATGTCCACATACCGAACAATAGGGCCGGCAATTAACTGAGGGAACATGGTAATATACAGGGCAAAATCCAGAAGGTTCTTCTGTACCTTAATATCTCCTCTGTACAGATCCAGGATATAAGACAGGGTCTGAAAGGTATAAAAAGAAATTCCCACCGGAAGAGCCAGCTCCCTGTAAGGAATATGAAGATGAAATGCGCTGTTGATGCTTCCCAGCAAAAAACCGTAATACTTAAAAAAGCCCAGAATACACAGATTCACAATTACTGTAAATATGAGGTTCAGCTTTTTTCTCCTGCTGTCCTCCCGGAGCCGTTCCAGCTCCAGTCCCATCACAAAATTGAAAAGAATCGACAGCAGCATAAGCACAATATACACCGGCTCACCCCAGGCATAAAATATAATGCTGGCTGCAAGAAGAATCACATTTTTCCAGCGGATCGCCGGAACCACATAGTACAGTGCCAGTACAACCGGCAAAAATACAAACAAGAAAACTATACTGCTGAATACCATATTCTTTCTCCCCTAAAATAAATGGCTTACTTTTCTTATGAAATAAAATCGTTAAAGCGCTCTTTCCAGGCGCCTGCCTTCTCTCCTACTGCCATCAGGCCATAATTTCCTTTTGTCTCCACGATCGCTTCATTGAGGAGAGCCGTCTGTTCCGCGCCATACCCTTCAAAACTTTTCTTCTGGCTTTGGATATGCTCTTCCATACTCTCTTCCAGATCCGCCGCCTGATCCTGATCCTTTGCCTTAATGATCAGAAGTTCTTCTACCGCCATGGGCGATTCCGCTTTATAATAGAGAACACCATCATAGGCAGCTTCATCCAGCCCCATATAACGTTTCAGGTCAATTCCGTTTTTCTTCTGCAGCAGCGTCAGATCCGGATCCTGCTCCATCTCAGCCGTAACCTGATCCATGGGAAGATCCTTTGCACTGTCGCCTCGATAGATTACGATCAGATAAACGAGAAGGAGCACCACCAGACCTGCCTTTACCAGATTCATAACCAGATCCCGGTCAAAAGAAATAGGCCCCCCCGCCTTTTTTTCACCGAATCCCTTACGCACTTTCTCCCTTAAATTTTTCATGTTATATGCCTGCCTTTATCGCCATATTCGTCATCCACAGAGGATAATAATCCTTGCTCACATGCAGTCCGTCCGCTTCATGATAATCCGGATGCTCCTCCAGAAGAAATCCATTGTCAATAAATGTAACTCCCTCTTCCTGGCATAAAGCCTCCAGGGCTTCATTGAACTTGGGATATTCCGCAAAATACGGACTCTTCGCCGCCGCGCTCTCCGCCGTTGGCAAAATGCTGTTCACATAAATCTCCACCCCGGGAATCCCATTCTTCAGCGTCTCAATATCATTTTTATATTCTTCCGTGAAATGATCCGCGTCTCCGTTATAATAGCCCAGATCATTCATGCCAAAAGCCATAAAAACTTTCCCGGGTTTATTGTCCAGCGCCGTCTGGATCAGCTCATCATTCTTAGCTACGCCTTTTCCCCTGGCATAAGCAACTACGCTGGTATCCAGAAACTGGTAGGATACCAGTCCTTCCGTGATCGAGTCTCCCAGGATCATCGTCCCCTGGAAGGACTGACGCAGAGAAACCAGATCCCTTGCCACAAGATGCCCCTCTGCATCCTGGTTCTGCGCTTCCAGCGCCGCAGCCTTTTCTGCCGCTTCCTGATCCCTGAGTGCCTGAAGCTGCTGCTCTGTCTCGTCCGTCGCAGCGCTCTCCATCTCCTCCAGCAGCGCGACATTTTCCCGGATCACTTTCTCTTCCGCCCGTTTTTTCTGCCAGCTCACAGCGCCGAAAATTACGCATAACAAGAAAATCCCCAGCACAATGAGCATGGGAATTTTCTTTGTTGACTTCATTTTTTTCCAGATTTCCACCAAAGAATCTTTGCCCTTATTCACGATTTTTACTTCCATTTCCCCTTAATTTCCCCTTTTTTTCGACAAAGAATATTATACCGTCGCCCTCCTGAAACTACAAGTGTAAAATCATTACTATTTTTTTAAATCTTTTTTCACATATTACTATCTTATTACATTTCAGCCAGATCCAGTTTTTCTCTCCACTCTTTTTCCCGGAAACCAGTCAGCACAAAATCTTCCCCCACCAGCACCGGGCGCTTCACCAGCATGCCGTCAGAGGCAAGAAGCCGTATCTGCTCTTCCTCATCCATAGAAGGCAGACGATCTTTCAGCTGCAGTTCCCTGTATTTCATTCCACTGGTATTGAAAAAGCGTTTCAGCGGAAAACCGCTTTTCTTCCACCATACCCGAAGCTCTTCTTCCGTGGGATTCTCTTCCACAATATGACGGTCTTCAAAATCAATTCCCTGTTCTTCCAGCCATTTCTTTGCCTTCTGACATGTCGTACATTTCGGATATTCTACAAATAAAATTTTCATCTTCTAATCTCCTTTTCTCTCAAAAAAACCCATTCCTTTTCCGTAGATCTCTCCGGGCAGAAACGATATCCTCCCGGCGTAAGACTGCAGATTTCTGCCAGATCTTCCACCTGCCTCTCCGCCATCAGACGAACCAACTCTCCCCTTGCCATCTTGGCGTAAGTTCCTTTCTGTATCAGTCTTCCCCCCTGTTCCTCCTTAAAAGCGCAGGTCAGAAATCTGGTATGCTCCGAAAGCCAGGGGCGGACCGCCTTCGCATATTCTTCCGAAGCCAGGTTCAAAATCACATCTGTCTCTCCCTCCAGGCTTCGGCAGATCTTATCTCCCCAAAATTCATAAAGACTGCTCTGCCCGTCAATCCGGACCTTCGCCTGCATCTCCAGCCGATAGGGGACAACCCCGTCAAGCGGCATAAGAATCCCATAAAATCCGGACAGTATACGTAAATGTTCCTGCACATACTTCCAGCTCTCCTCTTCAAAAACGAGCGGTGCCATATACTGATACTGAATGCCCTCATAAGCCAGAAGCGCCGGAGTCAGATTTTCTCCCAGCTTCATCCCGGACAGACGTTCCACATTCTGCCGGGCGATTCTATCACTGCAGGACCACAGGCGCTGCAGTTCTTCCTGCGTCTTTTCCTGCATCCATCTTTTCAGCCGCTCCGCCTCCGAAAGGAAACGCGGTCTGCTGCAGCCGGAAAAAAGTTCCTGTTCTGTCTTCATTTTTTTGGCCGGAGAAATAATAATCCTCATCTGATCCTCCCTGAAGAAAAAGGGACTGCCGGCAAAACTGCAAAACTCTCTCTTCTGCAGCCCTGCGGCAGTCCCCCCTTCATTTATTCCTGACCCTTTTTCCGGATCTTCTTATTTATCTGTGATCTCGCTGTGGAACTCCTGGAGAGATTTCACTCCGATCACGCCTTCCTTCTGTACCGCTTTGATCGCTGCAATCGTAGCTTTGGCAGCTGCCATGGTGGTCATATAAGGAATTCTTCCCTTAACGGCAGCTTTACGGATATAGCTGTCATCCGTTGCTCCCTTCTTGTCCAGCGGTGTATTCACGATCAGATCCACCTCTCGGTTGGTGATCTTGTCAAGGGCATTGGGTCTTCCCTCATCGATCTTGAAGATCTTCTCCGCCTGAATTCCCGCATTGACAATCATTTCATACGTTCTTCCTGTGGCAATGATCTTAAATCCGCAGTCTGCAAATCCTCTTGCCACTTCAATGACTTCCGGCTTGTCTCTGTCACTGACAGAGATCAGAACGGTTCCGGAAACAGGCAGACTGGTCTTTGTTGCTTCCTGTGCTTTGTAGAATGCCTCACCAAAATCAGAAGCCATTCCCAGAACTTCACCGGTAGAACGCATCTCCGGCCCCAGAACAGGATCTACTTCCTGGAACATATTGAAGGGGAAGACAGCTTCCTTTACTCCATAATGGGTAAACTTCTTTTCTTTCAGTTCCGGTACCGGAGAACCAAGGCCGGTCAGGTCAGAGGTCATAATCTGAGTCGCCAGTTTTACCATCTGTATATTGCAGACTTTCGATACCAGCGGAACCGTACGGGAAGCTCTCGGATTTGCCTCAAGCACATATACCTTTCCATCCTCTATAGCATACTGCATATTCATCAGACCGACTACATGCATCTCCCGCGCAATCCGTCTGGTATAATCTTTGATCGTTGCCACCTGCTCCTCCGTCAGGTTCATGGAAGGAAGAATGCAGGCAGAATCACCGGAATGAACACCTGCCAGCTCAATGTGCTCCATCACAGCAGGAACAAATACATTTTCTCCATCGCTGATCGCATCCGCCTCACACTCTGTTGCATGGTGCAGGAAACGGTCGATCAGGATCGGACGATCCGGCGTAACGCCTACCGCCTGACGCATATAGAAGGTAAGTGCCTCGTCATCATGCACTACTTCCATTCCCCGTCCGCCCAGAACGTAGGAAGGACGAACCATCACCGGATAGCCAATCTTATTGGCAATCGCGAGCGCCTCTTCTACATTGACTGCCATACCTGCTTCCGGCATGGGAATCTCCAGTTTATCCATCATTGCCCGGAACAGATCTCTGTCTTCCGCCATATCAATGGTTTCCGGAGTCGTACCCAGAATATTTACACCGTTCTTCTTCAGATCTGCAGCCAGATTCAGCGGTGTCTGTCCACCAAACTGGGCGATCACGCCCACCGGTTTCTCCTTTTCATGGATACTCAGCACATCTTCCAGTGTAAGAGGCTCAAAATACAGTTTATCAGAAGTATCATAATCTGTGGAAACCGTCTCCGGATTACAGTTTACAATAATGGTCTCAAATCCCAGCTGGCGCAGAGCTTTAGCTGCGTGTACACAGCAGTAATCAAACTCAATTCCCTGACCGATCCGGTTGGGACCGCCGCCCAGAATCATAATTTTCTTTTTGTTATCGCTGGCGGGGCTTTCATCTTTAATATGATAAGTAGAATAATAGTAAGCCGCGTCCTCGGTAGCGCTCACATGAACGCCTTCCCAGGCCTCCACGATTCCGTTTTCTGTCCGTGCTTTGCGGATGTCGCTCTCTGACACTTCCAGCAGCCCTGCCAGATACCGGTCTGCAAAACCGTCCAGCTTTGCCTTCTTTAAGATCTCTGCGGAAGGAATCGCACCTTTCATGGATTTCAGCTGCTCCTCTTCCTCCACCAGTTCTCTCATCTGCTCAATGAACCAGGTCTTGATCTTGGTCAGTTCATAGAGTTCTTCTACTGTTGCACCTTTCCGCAGCGCCTCATACATAATGAACTGACGCTCACTGCTGGGCGTGCGGAGCATTTTCAGAAGTTCCTCCTTGGATCTGGAAGCAAAATCTTTTGCCCCGCCCAGTCCGTAGCGGCCAATCTCCAGAGAACGGATTGCTTTCTGGAACGCTTCCTTATATGTTTTTCCGATACTCATTACTTCGCCTACCGCGCGCATCTGAGTTCCCAGTTTGTCCTGGGAACCTTTGAATTTTTCAAATGCCCAGCGTGCAAACTTGATTACCACATAATCGCCGGAGGGAACATACTGATCCAGCGTACCGTATTTACCACAGGGAATCTCATCCAGGGTAAGGCCGCTGGCCAGCATGGCAGATACCTGAGCGATCGGGAATCCTGTAGCCTTGCTTGCCAGAGCAGAAGAACGGGAAGTACGGGGATTGATCTCAATGATAATGTCACGGTCAGTCTTGGGATCATGAGCCCACTGTACGTTGGTTCCGCCGATTACCTGGATCGCCTCCACGATCTTATAGGACTTCTCCTGAAGACGTTTCTGGATATGCTCCGGGATCGTCAGCATGGGAGCAGAACAGAAAGAATCTCCGGTATGCACGCCCAGAGGATCGATATTCTCGATAAAGCAAACCGTAATCATATTATTTTTGGAATCGCGGACAACTTCCAGCTCCAGCTCTTCCCAGCCCAGGATGGATTCTTCCACCAGAACCTGACCCACTAAAGAAGCCTGCAGTCCTCTTGCACAGACTGTTTTTAACTCTTCTGTGTTATACACCAGGCCGCCGCCTGCACCGCCCATGGTATAAGCGGGACGGAGCACCACCGGATACCCCAGCTTGTCAGCGATAGCCAGCGCCTCATCAACGGTGTAAGCCACCTCGCTTCTTGCCATCTCGATTCCCAGGGATTCCATCGTATGCTTAAACTCAATACGATCCTCACCACGCTCGATCGCATCTACCTGCACACCAATTACTTTTACATTATATTTATCAAGAACGCCTGCCTCGGCCAGTTCAGAGCAAAGATTCAGTCCGGACTGTCCTCCCAGGTTGGGAAGCAGTGCATCCGGGCGCTCTTTCTCAATAATCTGAGTGAGCCGCTCCACATTCAGCGGTTCAATATAGGTCACATCGGCAGTTTCCGGATCGGTCATAATCGTCGCCGGATTGGAATTCACCAGTACAATCTGATAACCCAGCTGACGCAGAGCCTTACAAGCCTGTGTTCCGGAATAGTCAAACTCACATGCCTGACCAATTACGATCGGACCGGAACCAATAATCAGCACTTTGTGTATGTCTTCTCTTCTCATTCCCTATTCCCTTTCCTTCATTTATATTCAAATTCTTTATCCCTACTATTCTAAAATACTTTTCTCCAGATGTAAACAAAAATTTCTGCGATTCTGCAAAAAAGTATTTTTTTCCAAAAAATTGTCTTTACTTCGACTGAAGATGTCCAATATTTTTAATCAGTACAGAAATTGTTCCGTCCCCGTTCGTAATAAATTCTACTTTTTCCGGATTTCCGTATGCTTCCATAGGAATTGTGATCTCAATCCCCTCTTCCGTTGTCAGCTTCTGAGTCTGAAACTTCTTTAACGTCTGCTGACTCTTCGGCTCCACCACCGACTGCGTCATCTGATACTTTTCCATCTTTTCTGTGAAATCCGCCCTCATCTCAGGGCTGGCGGAAAAAAGTTTCTCCGCTCCACCTGAAGCTGGCCTTCCTCCTCCAGTTCCTGATAAAAAACGTTTTTCACTTCCATCTTCCGTTCCGTATCCTCGTCTCCGAAGTATTTCCGGTTTACCTGTTCCACCGCCCTGGTTACCAGCTCCAGCTTTGTTTTCTGCGACATAGGCCCGTGACATTCCAGAAACATCTCTGAAAAATAGTCTTTCTTTACTCCGTTGATCTCATACCTTTTTTCGGTCAGAAGAATTTCTTTTTTCTCCAGATCCACCGCAAAGGCCTCCGACAGTTTCTGCGTTTTAGAAGGCAGAAGCGCTCTCTGCAGCACAATTCCATTGGTATTCCCTCCCAGATCTGTCGCCTGAGTCTGATGGGTGTACGATGTTTTGTAATTCATCTTCAGAAATCCAAAATACCGGATTCCCTCCTTCCGGAAAAGGAGTGCGGCCACATCCCCGGATGGAATATCCGGATTTGCGTTCATCAGTTTATAGAGGCGCCCGCACAGCTGACGGGAAACTTCCGCAAAATTTTCTCTCCTGCAGTGTTCCAGTATTTTTCCCGCAAAAGAGTCCTCCTCAAAAACACATTTTTTCACATCGTCACTCTCTGTAAATTTTTCAATATGTCCCTTCAAAAACTCACAGAGATCACTGTCCAGTTCGATCTCCTCATCGGAAAGTACCGGCATGCCCACCTTGCCGTCCATAATATGGATAATTGCCGCTTCTATTGTAATCTGATCACTTCTCATCCCAAAACTTCCCCGCATTTTGTAAGCGCTGCCTTAAACCAGGTCCGAAACATTTCACTGTCAAGATCTGTGCAGACTCTGGCATTGGGCTTCCGGCCAAGGCATCCGTCCAGATCTACCACCGTGCATCCTGCTGTCAGGGTTCCGCGGAGTTCTACCTCCACATACGTCTCCTGCGTCTGATACATCTGCGGGCAGAGCAGGTAGGCGATCGCACAGCTGTCATACATTTTCAGTCCCGTCTTAAAATTTTTGCTGCGATACTTTTCAAAAAGGTGATAAGCCATATCGCCCACCTTTCCCATACGCAGAAGCTCTTCGTTGTCTTCCGGCAGCAGCCCCGCCTTTAATCCCACATCAAGCCCGGCCATCACAATAGGAATTCCGCTTTGAAATACCATCTGAGCTGCTTCCGGATCGGTTCCTACATTAAACTCTGACATGACATCCTTATTTCCCCTGGAGGCAGAGCCTCCCATCATCACGATCTCCCGTATCTTTGCTTTCACCTCCGGGTACATGGCAAATAAAAGCGCCAGATTTGTCAGCGTAGCGATCGGAACCAGGGTAACCGGCTCATCACTCTCCATAATTACTCTGTACATGGCATTCACCGCATGTTCCGGCAGAAGCAGCTCTTTTTTCGGCTCCGGAAGATCGTACCCTTCCATCCCTGATTTTCCATGTATATCAGAGGCGTCGGTAAATGGGATAAGCAGTGGTTTGTCTGCCCCCATCGCCACCGGAACTTCTTTTTCAAAAAAGTTCAGCAGACGCAGTGTATTTTCCGTTACCTTTTCCAGAGAAACATTTCCTGCCACCGTAGTAATCAGTTTCACATCCAGTTCTTCCGAAAAAAGTGCAATCGCAAGCGCTACTGCATCGTCAATCCCCGGGTCTGTGTCAATTATAATTGGTCTTTTCTCCATCACTTTTCTCGCTTTCCTGTTATTTCTATCCCTATTGTAATATAGACGAAACCATTTGTCTAATTCTATTGCAAAAATTTCCTTTTTCCGTCAAAAAGCCGCTTTCCCCAGGTATACCCTCCGGGAGAGCGGCTCTCTTTTTCTTTTCTTTATTTTTCTTTTGAAATCAGATGATAGGGAAGAGCTGTAAAAATCACGCCTCCGATCATATTTCCCACCGTAGCCAGAAGCACGCTGTAGAAATACTGGCCGATCGTAACTCCGCCCTGGGCAACGCCTACGCCCAGAATACTCATGTTGGCAATGCTATGCTCAAACCCGCAGACCATAAACACGAAGATACACCAGAAAATCATGATCAGCTTGCCGGATTCCGATTTTAACTTGGTTCCACACCACACGGCCAGACACACCAGAATATTACAGAGAATGGCTCTCATCAGCAGGGGTGCCGGCGCCAGACCTACCTTTCCTGCACTGACAGAAACAAAATACTCTCCCACAGCCCCCGCATCAATGCCCGTCAGATGAAATGCCGCTACAGAGATCACAGAGCCAACCAGGTTTCCGATCCAGCAGATCACCCACAATTTCACTGTGTCTCCCCAGGTAACGGTTTTTCGGATTGCAGCTGCCGCCATCACAAAATTATTTCCTGTAAAAAGTTCTGCCCCCGCCATCACAACCAGACTGAGTGCAGAAGCAAAAGCAAAGGCCTGGAAAAACTTTGTCAGGGAAGCAAGATTTCCGCCGTTGATCACTGATCCCAGGGTAAATGCCACGAAGCTTCCGAAGGAAATAAACATTCCCGCTACCATCGCCGAAACAAAATAACCCAGAGGATTTTTCTTCAGCAGGTTTACTTTCCCTGCCCCTCCATTACACACCGCTTTGTACTCGTCTTTAAACATACCTGACTCCTCCTTACATTTTTGCTCTGTCCCCTTTTAAGCCTCTTTACGGTTTAAAAAAGGACAACATTTGCCAGAACACAAATGTTGCCCAGACGGTCGGCTTTTCACTCAGAACCGGTTCCCCTGTGGTAATCCACATCTTCTCCGTCAGTCGCCGGTCCCTGCTTTGTTATGAATTTAACATACCACTTTTTTGTCTTTTTGTCAATTCCCAACCGTGATTTTTGACGGTTTTTCAGCCCCCATTTTTTGAAATTCCTGGGCCGCAAACCAGACAGAGATCACCGCCGCTGCCAGGTCCGCCACCGGAGCTGCATACATGATCCCGTCGATTCCCATAAAATAAGGAAGCAGGAGCATCAGCGGCACCAGAAAAATCGTCTGCCTGGTCAGAGAAAGAAACACCC
>OLQH01001673.1_pt1 | contig 15962 bp, 13 predicted proteins | sample 1672671 | NCBI WGS metagenome assembly OLQH01 (sample SAMEA3136712, study PRJEB25190) | human gut metagenome
ACAGCAAAGGATAAAGCTTCTCTCCGGGAGCGATGCTAAGTTCCCGGAGAAGAGTTTGGAAAGGATAGAATTTGCAGCTGCAGGAAGAAAAATATCATATATTGAAGCAGTATTTTGGCTATGATGAATTCCGGGAAGGTCAGGAACTGCTGATTGACAGCGTGCTGGGAGGCCAGGACACGCTGGGTATCATGCCTACGGGAGCGGGAAAGTCTGTCTGTTATCAGATTCCGGCTCTTTTATTTCCAGGAATTACTCTTGTAATATCACCTCTTATCTCCCTGATGAAAGATCAGGTGGGAGCCTTAAACCAATTGGGTGTCCACGCAGCTTATCTGAATAGTTCTCTGACTGCTAATCAATATTATAAGGCGCTGAATTACGCCAGGAATAACAGATATAAGATCATCTATGTCGCGCCTGAGCGACTGCTTACGGAAGAATTTCTTACTTTTGCCATGGAGGCAGAGATTTCTATGGTGGCGGTGGATGAGGCACACTGTGTATCTCAATGGGGACAAGATTTCCGTCCAAGTTATTTGAAAATCGTAGAATTTGTAGAACAACTTCCGAAACGGCCGGTGATATCTGCCTTTACCGCCACTGCAACGAAAGAGGTGAGGGACGACATTATAGATATACTTATGCTGATAACGCCTACTGTGCTCACCACAGGGTTTGATAGAAAAAATCTTTATTTCGGAGTGCTGCAGCCTAAGGACAAGTTTCAGGTGGTGCGTGACTATGTAAATAGTCGCAGAAGTGACAGCGGCATTATCTATTGCGCCACCAGGAAAGTGGTGGAGGAGGTATGTCAGCGGCTGAAATCAGACGGAATTCCGGTGACCCGGTATCATGCGGGCCTTGGAGACAAGGAGCGGCGGGAAAACCAGGATGATTTTATATATGACCGGTCTCCCGTTATGGTGGCCACCAATGCCTTTGGAATGGGGATTGATAAGTCTAATGTGCGCTATGTCATACATTACAATATGCCGAAAAACATTGAAAATTATTACCAGGAGGCCGGAAGAGCCGGAAGGGATGGGGAGCCGGCAGAATGTCTGCTTCTTTACAGCGGCAGAGACGTAGTGACGAACCAGTTCTTTATTGACAATACGGATAACCAGGAGCTGGATCCGGTTACTCTGGCTATTGTTCAAGAGAGGGACAGAGAACGGCTGCGGAAAATGACGTTCTATTGTTTTACCAATGACTGCCTGCGGGACTATATACTAAGGTATTTTGGAGAATATGGAGAAAATTACTGTGGAAACTGTTCTAACTGCCTCAGTCAGTTTGAAACCGTGGATGTCGCAGAGATAGCTCTTTGCTTGGTGGAATGTGTTAAAAGCTGTGGTCAAAGGTATGGGGTGAACGTGATTATCGACACGGTACATGGGGCAAATACAGCAAAAATCCGGAATTACCGGATGGATGGAAATCCTAATTACGGGAGATTGGCAAAGGAACCTGCCTATAAATTGAGACAGGTTATCAATCACCTGCTGCTAAATGAGTATCTTGCAGTTACCAATGACGAATATGCAGTTGTCAAGCTGACCGAAAAATCGGAGGATGTGCTGGCCTGCAACGTGCAGATTACCATGAAGATGGCTAAAGTACAGGAACGCCAGACGAAGGAAAAGAAGGGGAAGAGAACGGCAAAGGGAGCTTCTGCCGGATTGCCGGGGGCTGAATTTACTGAGGCAGACGAGCAGCTTTTCCAGAAATTGCGGGAGCTAAGACTAAAGATTGCCAGAGAGGAGAAGGTACCGCCATATATTGTTTTTTCTGATAGAACACTGACACTTATGTGTGTTTTAAAGCCAGAGACAAAGAGTGCAATGTTGTCAGTTACAGGAGTTGGAACGTTTAAATATGACAAATATGGGAAACGTTTCATCGACTGCATCAGAGAAAATACGCCGGCGGCTGTGGACAGTGAGGATTCCATGGGGGCTGATTGCCATGCCCGGATAGAATAGTTCCGGCATGGCAATCGGTGCTGAAGATGCTATCCTAATTTCAACGATAGAAGGGGGAAACAATCTTGACCAAGCGAAAAGAACTATTGTCTAAGGATTTGCAATGCGGAGACCACTTTAGGCCGCGATGAGGCTGGATCCTTTTATGTCAAAAAGCCAAATGTCCGTTTTACATCTGACATACTTTCCTTCAAACGACAGTTAGATTTGCTGGCATCTCAAAAGGCGGTCTATGATATCTCGAAAGCCAGCCTGGAACATCTTCAGCAAAGTTTGAATGACATGGTTCGTGCATAATGAAATATATATCCATTGGATTTGTCCCGCCTTCCACCCTTTAATAAAGTATGATATAATCTTCGGGGGTAATAATAGGAAAGATAGAGCTGATTGCAGTATTAAATGGAAGATAGAACAGGAGGAAAATCATGCGAGTAGGAATGGGCTATGATGTTCATAAATTAGTAGAAGGCCGCAGGCTGATCCTGGGCGGGGTGGAGATACCCTGGGAAAAAGGCCTGTTGGGGCATTCGGATGCAGATGTGGTGGTGCATGCTATTATGGATGCTCTTTTGGGAGCTGCGGCACTCAGAGATATCGGAAGACATTTCCCGGATACGGATCCCCAATACAAGGGAATTTCCAGCATAAAGCTGCTGAAGGAAGTAGGCGCTCTTCTGGAAAAAGAGATGTATGTGATTAATAATATAGATGCCACAATTATCGCACAGAAGCCCAAGCTGATGCCCTTCATAGATCAGATGGCAGCAAATGTGGCTGCCGCCCTTCATTTGGAGGAAAATCAGGTCAATATTAAGGCCACCACGGAGGAGGGACTGGGCTTTACCGGAAGCCAGGAAGGAATCTCTGCGCATGCTGTCTGTGCCCTGACTTCTGCCCTGGACTATATGAGGGATGACAGGATGGGCGATAAAGGATGCCAGGGGTGTCCGGGTTGTAAAAAAGAGGGGGTATAGCAGCCCCCGGAAGAACTAAGGAGAAGAGATGAGTATTTTAAATGTACAGCATCTGTCCCATGGGTTTGGTGACAGAGCCATCTTTCAGGACGTTTCGTTCCGTCTGCTGAAAGGCGAGCATATAGGGCTGGTAGGTGCCAATGGAGAGGGAAAATCTACCTTTATGAATATTATCACAGATAAACTTATGCCGGATGAAGGGAAGATTGAATGGGCCAAGAACGTACGGGTAGGGTATCTGGATCAGCACACAGCACTTGAAAAAGGGATGACTGTCAGAGATGTTCTAAAGTCGGCGTTTTCTTATTTGTTTGAAATGGAAGAACAGATGAATCAAATCTGTGACCGCATGGGAGATGCCTCCCCAGAAGAACTGGAAGTTATGATGGAGGAGCTGGGAACCATTCAGGACACTCTTACAATGCACGACTTTTATGTAATTGATTCCAAAGTAGAAGAGATTGCCAGAGCACTTGGACTGGAGGATATTGGCCTGGACCGGGATGTGATGGAGCTGAGCGGCGGACAGCGGACGAAGGTGCTGCTTGGGAAGCTGCTTCTGGAAAAACCGGATATCCTGCTTTTGGACGAGCCTACGAACTATCTGGATGAGGTTCATATCAACTGGCTGAAGAGGTATCTGCAGGACTATGAGAATGCATTTATCCTTATTTCCCATGACATTCCTTTCCTAAACAGTGTGGTGAACCTTATTTATCATATGGATAATCAGGAGCTGAACCGCTATGTGGGAGATTATGATAAGTTCCTGGAAGTTTATGAAGTGAAAAAAGCACAGAGGGAGGCTGCATACCACAGACAGCAGCAGGAGATCCATGAACTGAAAGACTTTGTGGCCAGGAATAAGGCGAGAGTTGCCACCAGAAATATGGCAATGTCCAGGCAGAAAAAACTGGACAAGATGGATCTGATTGAGCTTGCCAGGGAGAAGCCCAAGCCGGAGTTTTACTTCCGGACGGCCAGAACTCCCAGCCGTTTTGTCATCGAGACAAAGGAACTGGTGATTGGGTATGAGGAACCACTGTCCAAACCTCTGGATTTGGCTGTGGAGAGAGGGCAGAAGATAGCCATGACGGGGGCAAACGGAATTGGGAAAACAACCCTGCTGAAAAGTATCCTGGGTTTGATTCCCCCTCTTTCCGGAAAGGTTCATCTAGGGGATTATTTGGAAATTGGATATTTTGAACAAGAGATGCCCAGGGATAACCCCAATACCTGCATCCAGGAGATCTGGAATGAATTTCCTTCCTATACACAGTATGAGGTACGGGCAGCACTTGCAAAGTGCGGTCTGACTACAAAACATATCGAAAGTCTGGTGAGAGTGCTCAGTGGAGGGGAGCAGGCGAAAGTTCGTCTCTGCAAGCTTTTAAACAGGGAAACCAATATTCTGCTTTTGGATGAGCCAACCAATCATCTGGATAAAGACGCAAAAGAAGAATTAAAGCGTGCACTGAAGGAATACAAGGGAAGTATACTAATGGTCTGCCATGAACCTGAATTTTATGAGGGGCTGGTGACAGATGTGTGGGACTGCGCCAAATGGACAACCAAAATATTATAGTGGATTTTTAATAAGAAACCTTACGGTTTGGGAAAGATATGACGCACAAAATGTTTGCCGAAATGCATAAATTGATAATGAAAAATGTAAAATGGACAAAAGTCCGTGTGAGGAAAAATCTCTAAAAGGGCTGTGTGCGGAAAGGCAAATAGTGCTAAAATGCATAAAATTAGGATTGATGAGTCAAAACCCGAAGAAAATCAACTTTTTTTCTGCTGAATATTTGCAAGTTTCTAATTAAAAACTTGCAAATATTCCCAGTCCGATATATAATACAATATGGACGAAATTTAGTATTGAAATGTATTATAATCTAGGAGGAAAAGTCATGTCATACGTTGATGAGGTAATTGAAGCCGTTGTTCAGAAGAATCCCGCAGAACCTGAATTTCATCAGGCCGTAAAAGAAGTGCTGGAATCTTTAAGAGTTGTAGTAGAAGCAAACGAAGAAAAATTCCGTAAAGACGCATTGTTAGAGCGTCTTGTTGAGCCGGAAAGACAGTTTAAATTCCGTGTTCCCTGGGTTGACGATAAAGGACAGGTTCAGGTTAACACCGGATACAGAGTACAATTTAACAGTGCAATCGGACCTTATAAGGGAGGTCTTCGCCTGCACCCATCCGTAAATCTTGGTATTATCAAGTTTCTGGGATTTGAACAGATATTCAAGAACTCATTGACAGGACTTCCCATCGGGGGAGGCAAAGGAGGATCTGATTTTGATCCCAAAGGAAAATCAGACAGAGAAGTTATGGCTTTCTGCCAGAGCTTTATGACAGAGCTGTGTAAATATATCGGAGCGGATACTGACGTTCCTGCCGGTGATATCGGTACGGGAGCCAGGGAAATCGGTTATATGTTCGGACAGTATAAGAGAATCCGAGGCGTGTATGAAGGGGTACTTACAGGCAAGGGCTTATCCTACGGCGGTTCTCTGGCCAGAACAGAGGCTACCGGTTATGGGCTGCTGTATCTCACAAAGGAGATCCTGAAGCTTAACGGGAAAGACATTAAGGGCATGACTGCTGCTGTATCCGGTTCCGGAAATGTGGCAATCTATGCGATTCAGAAAGCTCATCAGCTGGGAGCAAAGGTAGTTACCTGCAGTGATTCCACAGGATGGATCTATGATCCGGAAGGAATTGATGTCGCTTTGCTGAAAGACATCAAGGAAGTAAGGCGTGCAAGGCTGACAGAATACAAAAAAGCAAAGCCGGGCGCAGAATACCATGAGGGAAAAGGGGTATGGAGCGTTAAGGTTGACCTGGCTCTTCCTTGTGCGACTCAGAATGAATTACAGCTGGAGGATGCGAAGCAGTTAGTAGAGAATGGCTGCATCATGGTGGCTGAAGGCGCTAATATGCCTACGACAATGGAAGCAACAGAATATTTACAGGAAAAGGGCGTAATCTTTGCCCCGGGCAAGGCTGCCAACGCAGGCGGTGTTGCAACTTCCGCACTGGAAATGTCTCAGAACAGCGAGCGGCTGAGCTGGAGCTTTGATGAGGTAGATGAGAAGCTGCAGGGCATTATGGCAAGTATTGCTAACAACATTTCTGATGCGGCCAAGAAGTATGGATTCGAGGGCAATTACGTAGTTGGCGCAAACATAGCGGGCTTTGAAAAAGTAGTGGACGCCATGAATGCACAGGGCATTGTATAAATAATTGGAAAAAAGGGTTCTGCGGACTGCAGGACCCTTTTTATTTTAAATAATATTAACATAAGTTAGCCTACTCTTTACACAACTTTAGTATCCGGATGTGTATAATTTCTACTAAATAAAAAAGGGAGGATACATATCTTGAAAAACACAATATTTAAAGGTGTGGGCACCGCACTGGTTACACCCATGAAAAAGGACGGTTCCGTCAACTTCCAGGTCTTTGGGGAGTTATTGGAAAGGCAGATAAAAGAGAACGCGGATGCCGTTATTATTGCGGGCACTACAGGAGAGGGATCAACGTTAACAGATGAGGAGCATATAGAATTAGTAAAATATGCGGTGAAAAAGGTGAAAGGGAGGCTGCCTGTAATCGCAGGGGCTGGCAGCAACAATACCAGGCATGCGGCAGAACTTTCAAAACAGTGTGAAAGGGCCGGAGCCGACGCTCTGCTTCATGTAACACCGTATTACAACAAAGCGTCCCAGGAAGGCTTGTACCTGCATTTTACAGAGTGTGCCAGGTGTACAAAGCTTCCGATTATTTTATATAATGTGCCCTCAAGGACAGGCGTTAATATATTCCCGGCAACATACAAACGTCTCAGCCAGGTGGACAATATTGTGGCAGTGAAGGAAGCAAGCGGCAACTTCTCCCAGATGGCCAAGATAGCTGCGCTCTGTCAGGGTGACCTGGATATCTATTCAGGTAATGATGACCAGATCACATCTGCGCTTGCTCTGGGAGCGAAGGGAGTGATTTCTGTGCTGTCTAATATCATCCCTGAGGATACCCACAAGATCTGTTATGAATACTTCCGGGGAAACAGCGGCGAGAGTGATAATTTGCAGCTAAGATACCTGGAGCTGATTGAGGCATTATTTTTGGATGTCAATCCCATTCCGGTCAAACAGGCAATGAGAGCCATGGGATTTGAAACAGGTCCCTGCAGGCTCCCGCTGTGTGATATGGATATTACTATGGCTGAAAAAATGTATGCGGTACTCTGCAAATATGGGCTGTTGGAGGAGGGGATGAAGATAGGTTCCGTCACTGTACACAGACCTTATAATTCAGGAGTGCCTTTGACTAGAAATATGTAAAACAGAGCGTATATATATTTGACATTCCCAGAGGCTTATTGTATTATATTTATAATACAATAAGACAGTCAAAAGAGAGGGGACAATATATGCTGGAAGTAATGCATTTGACGAAGAAATACAGAAAGACGCTGGCGGTAGATGATGTCAGCTTCTCAGTTCCGGACGGCAGTATCGGTATCCTGCTGGGGCCGAACGGAGCCGGGAAATCTACGATTATTAAAAGCATTGCAGGGCTTTTGAGATATGACGGAGAGATCCGGATTCAGAATTTTCCGGGAAGATCCCCTGAGGCAAAGAAAGTATTCGGATATGTTCCGGAGATTCCTGCTATGTTTGATGCCCTTACCGTTGCAGAACATCTGGAATATATCCGCAGGGCTTACCAGTCGGACATCACGGACGAGGAGACAGGGGCTTTATTAGCCCGGTTTGAGCTGGAGGATAAGAAGGATAAATTGGGAAATGAGCTGTCCAAGGGAATGATGCAGAAGGTGAGTATCTGCTGTGCCCTTGCGGTAAAGCCCAAGGTAATGCTTTTTGATGAGCCTATGGTAGGTCTGGATCCCAAGGCAATCAAAGAGCTAAAGGACGTGATTCAGGAACTGAGCAGGGATGGCGTAACTATCTTGATCAGCACCCATATGCTGGAGATGGTAAAGGATATATGGGAGGTTATGTTTGTTATGGATAAAGGGAAAATCCTGGCCTCCTATACCCGGGAAGAGGCGGCACACCGTGACATTGATGAACTGTTCTTTACGATTACTGAAGGGGAGAAGGGCATATGCAAGGATTGATCTATCTCTATAAGACAGCAGCGAAGAACCGTATCTTAAAAGCCCTCCGCAGGCCTGTGACCTATGTGTACCTGGTAGGCGGCATCGCTTACGTTACTATGATCGCCAGTTTTTTGGTTCAATGGGCCGGCCGTATAGGGGCAGACACTCCGGAAGGCCTTGTAACCGGGCTTTCCCTTCTGGTACTATTCTTAATGCCCTCAAGTTTTGCCACTTATGCAAAGCGAAAGGGGATCGTATTTAAACCAGGGGACATACATTTTGTATTCACCTCTCCGGCCAGCCCTAAACTGGTCTTATGGTTTACGCAGATAAAACAATATCTCCTGGGATTCATACTCTACCTGACGGTTTCGATTGTAGGTATCCTGTTTTTTCATATTGTTCCCTGGAAGATGTTTTTGTATTTTATTTTTTCTTTTATAGTTGAAAATATACTGGAAGGAAGTCTGGTGATTCTCCTGTATGGAAATGAAAAGTTATCAGAGAATACACTTCGGTGGCTGGCCCGCTCCCTCTGGTGCATCCTGGGACTCTTGGTTTTGTTCGGCGCTTTTCTGATTTTTACTAAGGAGCTTTCTTTTCAGTTGATTACCGACTTTTTAGGCCACCCGTTTCTCTTATGCATTCCTGTGATCGGGTGGAATCTGGCAGCTATACGGCTTTTGCTGCTGGGCCCTACGGTGGTGAACGTTATTTGTTCTGCTGCCTATATAGCTGCAGCACTCCTCTTGCTGGTTTGCGCCAGGAGGATGAAGTGTACCGGAGAGTATTATGAGGATGCGGTAAAGTTCTCCGATGATTATATGGAAACCGTAAGACGAAAGAAGTCAGGGGATGTGGTAGGGCCGGGCCCAAAGGCAAGATACAGGAAGGCCAGCGTAACCTATAAAGGCGGATATGCCAGGGCCATTTTTTACCGGCAGCTTCTGGAATATAAAAAGAACAAGTATTTCATTTTTAACCTTTATACCTTATTTGCGTTTCTGGGGGGCCTGGGGATTGGCTATTATTGCTACAAGACAGGGACCCCGGGCAGTATCAAAGGCTATTATGTGATTCCCGGGGTGGGGGCATACCTGACGCTTATTTTCAGCGGGTATGCCACAAAGTGGTCAAAGGAAATGAAGAATCCATATACGTACCTTATTCCGGATCAGCCTGTGAGAAAACTGTGGTACGCCACAGCGATTGAGCATGTGCGGTCCCTTATAGACGGGTGTCTGCTGGCAGTTCCCGGTGTTATTATTATGGGATTTTCCCCTCTCACAGCAGTACTTTATATTCTCATCTATGCCTGTCTGCAGGCCAACAAGCTGTATATTAATATTCTGGGGGAGGTTCTTCTGGGAGATGTTCTGGGAGCTTTTGGCAAACAGATATTTCAGATGCTGTTCCAGGGGATCATTATGTGTATCGGTATTGCAGTCTGCGTAGTAGTTACAGCCCTCACAGGGGTCCAGGGCGGACTCCTCGGCCTTTTGATCTATGTGCTCATTGCAACAGGTGCCATTGCAACAGGAGGCTCTATTGCCTTCCAGAGAATGGAGGTCCTTTGAGCGAAGGCAGTTCAAGATTGTTAAATAATAAACTATAAAAAAGTTCTTGACGGATGAGGGAAAAAATGCTATTTTAAGGTTAGTTATACGACTGACGGAAGTGGAAGTAACCACATGAAGTATAATGATAATGAGCCGACCGTCTGGGCAAAGAGCCCGGATAGTAGGCTCTTTTCTATATCTATGAAACATAGTTAGAGAAAAAGGAGTGCAGATAAGATGAATGAATTAGAATTAAAGTATGGATGTAACCCCAACCAGAAGCCAGCCAAGATTTTTATGAAAGACGGCGGTGACCTGCCTATTAAAATCCTGAACGGCAAGCCGGGGTTTATTAACCTTTTAGATGCTTTCAACAGCTGGCAGCTGGTGAAAGAATTAAAAGAGGCTACAGGGATGGTAGCAGCAGCTTCTTTTAAACATGTCAGTCCTGCAGGCGCAGCCATTGCCGTGCCGCTGGATGATACCCTGAAAAAAATCTATTTCGTAGAGGGAATAGAGCTTACGGAGATGGCCACTGCCTATATTCGTGCCAGAGGTTCCGACAGAATGTCTTCTTACGGGGATTTTGTAGCTCTCTCTGACGAGTGCGATGAGCAGACCGCTTCTTTCCTAATGCGTGAGGTTTCAGACGGCGTGATTGCCCCCTCTTACTCTGCGAAGGCGCTGGAATTGCTAAAGAGCAAGAGAAAAGGAACTTATGTGGTAATTCAGATGGACCAGGATTATGTTCCTGCGCCTCAGGAGACCAAAGATGTATACGGAATTACCTTTGAACAGGGGAGAAATAATATTCTGGTAACAGAAGAGATGCTTCAGAATCTTCCTACAAAGGTAAAAGAAATGCCGAAGGAAGCAAAAAGAGATCTTTTGATTGCACTTATCACTTTAAAATATACCCAGTCCAATTCTGTCTGCTATGTAAAGGACGGACAGGCCATTGGAATCGGTGCCGGACAGCAGTCCAGAATCCACTGTACGAGACTTGCAGGCAATAAGGCGGATATCTGGTTCTTACGGCAGAATCCGAAAGTGTTAAATCTTCCCTTTAAAGAAGGAATCAGAAGAGCTGACAGAGACAACGCAATAGATGTATATATATCCGATGACTATGAGGATGTTCTGGGAGACGGTGTCTGGAAAAATCTTTTCACAGAGAAACCCGAACCCCTTACCAGAGAAGAGAAAAAAGAATGGCTGAAGAAGATGGAAGGGGTCGCTCTTGGCTCAGACGCTTTCTTCCCATTTGGTGATAATATAGAAAGAGCCCACAGAAGCGGTGTAGCTTACATCGCCCAGGCAGGCGGGTCAGTAAGAGATGACAATGTTATCGAGACCTGCGATAAATATGGCATTGCAATGGCAATGACTGGAGTACGTTTATTCCATCATTAAATCCACTCTCACATAAATCCACCCCAATGGGCCGGAATGCGTTTCACTCATTCTTTAACGTGTTCCAGCCCCTGGGCCAGGATGGTGTAAACGTGTGCGTCGGCCAGGGAATAGAATACAGTCTTTCCCTCCCGACGGAACTTCACCAGATGGCTCTGCTTCAGTACCCGAAGCTGGTGGGAAATGGCACTTTGTGTCATGCCAAGCAGATCGGCAATATCACAGACACACATCTCCTGGGTAGACAGGGCGTACAGAATGCGGATTCGGGTAGGGTCCCCAAAGACCTTATACAGATCAGCCAGGCTGTAAAGAATCTCGTCACCTGGAATCTCATCCGGAGAAATATGGGGATGTATATGGTGGCCTTCGCATAATTCAATGTTGTCGTCAAGCTTGTTAGTTTCATTTACTCTCATAAGTATCTCCTTTGATACGTTTCAATAATTAGAACAGGATTTTCCTTACTACTTAGTGTAAAGGAAAATCCTGTTTTTTGCAATTGTGATATTATTTTTTATACAGGATACGAATAGCATTCAACACACAGAGCATAGCAACACCGGTATCCGCAAATACTGCCATCCACATGTTGGCGAAGCCTGCCAGCCCCAGAATCATGACCAGTATTTTAACCGCAAGGGCAAATACAACATTCTGCAAGGCTATGGTTCCCGTAGCCTTGGCAATGGCGATGGACTGGGGAATTGCTTCCATGGAAGAGGTCATAAACACAACGTCGGCAGCCTCGATAGCCGCGTCGGCACCACTTCCCATGGCAGCGCCCACATCAGCGCCTGCCAGAACCGGAGCGTCATTGATACCATCTCCGACAAACATGACGCCTCCGTGCTTTTTACGGATTTCCTGTAGTTTTGTCAGTTTATCCTGGGGCAGGAGTCTGGCATGCACCTCGTCGATGCCGGTAGCTTTTCCTACAGCCTCCGCGCTTCCTGTGGAATCTCCTGTAAGCATTGCTGTTGTAATATGGTATTTTTTCAGAGACTGAATCGCATCCTTCGCCTCTTCTTTTATGGTATCTGCAATTATCAGATATCCTGCCAGTTTGCCGTTTAATGCAGTTAGCACTTCAGTACCGTAGTCTTCCTTAACGTAACCGGACAGATCTACATGGTATTCTTCCATAAGTTTTCGATTGCCGCAGAGGACTTCCCCCTGAGGCAGTGCGGCACAAATCCCCTTGCCGGATAATTCTTTTACCGCATCCGGGCGGACCACGGAAAGGTTTCTTTCAGATGCCGCATTGGTGATGCTTGTGCCTATGGGGTGAGTGGAAGAAAGTTCACAGCTTGCAGAAAGGGCAAGCAGTTCGTCTTCTGTTAAGTCACCAAGAGGAACAGCCTTTTGGAGCACAAAGTTCCCCTTAGTAATGGTACCTGTTTTATCCATAACTATGGCTTTGACATTTTTCATAGCCTCCAGGGAGACACCTCCCTTGAAGAGGATTCCTCTTTTAGAACCGGCCCCGATTCCAGAGAAAAAAGCGAGGGGAACACTGAGGACCAGAGCACAGGGACAGCTGATAACCAGGAAGGTAATTGCTGTATAAATCCAGTGGTTCCAGTTACCGGTAAACAGGGAAGGAATCACAGCCGTTCCCAGGGCCAGGCCTACTACCAACGGGGTATAGACCCTGGCGAATTTTGTGATAAATCTGTCAATCCTGGGTTTGCTTGCGGCCGCATTTTCCACAGAATCCAGAATACGGGTTACCATGGACTCCTCCAGCGGTTTTTCCACCCGTATCTTCAACTGGCCTGAGGTATTCACACATCCGGATATGACTTCAGATCCGGGTCCGGCTTTTACCGGCACAGGTTCACCGGTAACCGGTGAAGTGTCGATCCTGCTTTCACCCTCCGCTACAGTGCCATCCAGAGGAATTCTGTCTCCAGGACGGACCAGGAGAATATCCCCCGGCTGTGCTTCCCGGGCGGGAATCACCTGGATGCTGCCGTCTCCCATCTCAAGATTTACTACTTCCGGCCGCATATCCACAGCGTCCATAATTTGATTTCTGCTTCTCTCTACCGCTATGTGCTCAAATAACTCCCCTATGCGGTAAAAGAGCATAACACCCACAGCTTCTTTATAATCAGCGATGGCAATAGCAGCCAGAGTGGCAAGACTCATTAGAAAATTTTCATCAAAAATCTGGCCTTTGCTCAGGTTTTTCAGTGCAGTCAGTACGATTCTGCCGCCCAATGCCACATAGGATAGTAAGAGAGCAGCCACAGAGGCAGAGGCATAGGAATTCTGAAGAAGTAGTCCTGCCACAAAAAGAACAGCCCCAATGCCTATTTCAATCCCGTCTTTCAGATTCCCGTTTGCTTTTTTGGCAGTCATCTCCCGGCGGGGGTTGGCAGAATCCCGGGACGTTACGATAACGCCGGATTCAATGGAACTGCAGATATCCTGAATCTGGGACAGAAGACGGAGTGGCGTCTGTCCTGTGACCTTTAGCTGTTTTGTCGCAAAGGTCAGGGTCGCGGAAGATACTCCTGGCAGCGCACGGATACGCTGTTCCATCTTGGCAGCACAGTTTGCGCAGTCAACATTTTCTACCAAAAAGATAACAGTACTTTCTTCTTTCGTACCTTTGGCTCTTGGTACAACCGTTACTTCAGACTCAATAGATGAACAAATTTCCTGCAGCCTGGGGAGAAGGTCTTCTGACTGGTGAGCAGTTATCCTGAGCTGTTTGGTAGCATAGATAATTGTGGCGTCTTCAACCTCAGGAAGCTCCCGGATTCTGGCCTCCATCTTAGAGGCACAGTTTGCACAGCCTAGATTTTCTAAAATATAAATCTGTTTGTCAGGCGCGCTTTGAGACAGATAGCAGGTACATTCATCCATGGGCAGTCCGCATACGGTACAAAGCGCATATGGCTCCGGGGCAACATGTTCATGGTGTGAATGATCGCAGCCGCATTCCTCATGATTATGCCCCTGGTGTGAATGATCGCAGCCGCATTCCTCATGATTATGCTCCTGGTGTGAATGATCGCAGTCACATACCTCCTGATTATGCGCATGATGCTCATGTCCACAGCTGCATTCCGTGTGATTATGCTCCTGGTGTTCATGTTCTGAGCCGTAGTTTTGGGAAAATCCGTTTCGTTTATGTTCATGACTCATAGTATTACCCTCCATTATAGATATCGCAAAATAGAATTATATATTATTAACATATGAATAAGTGTTCATATGTTAATATAAACACTTTTTATGTGTTTTGTCAAGAGTTTTGAAGATAAATTATCTCAATTTAAGAATCATGTTATGATTGACAAATGGTTCTTAATGTCTTATGATAGGACTAAAGTTAGTCATAACTAACAAATGGTTGACATAGCAGCATCAGTGACGAGGCAATAGCAGCGTATATTTTTTTAATTATAAGTTAGTTTTAACTAACTAAAAGAAAGGAGTGTAGTATTGATTGGGTACCATGGATGAATTTGCACAGTTTTTGATTCGTCATTGTTCCCCCACACTTGCAGGGTTAAAAACAGGTAACTTATTTGCTTATCCTGTGGATGAGTCCAAAGATCCGGAAACATTCATCAGACTGTGGAATAAAGAACTGGAGGAGAAGGGAATTCAGCTTAGGATTCTCAGAAAATCAGAGAGAAAAGCCTTGATTTATGTCTACAGAGTTAGCAGACTGCAGAATGTTTTACAGGAAGAAAAGGCAGAGCAAATTCTTAAGAAATATGGTTATGCTGGGATGAACACAGAAGAATGTATGCAGCACTTAAGCCTCCGCTGTGAGAATTTTTCCTGTTTTCCCCATGAAATAGGTCTTTTTTTGGGATACCCCATTCATGACGTAGAAGGCTTCATTGAATATGGAGGAAAAAATTGCCGTATGTGCGGCTGCTGGAAAGTATATTGCGAAGAGGAGTCAGCCAAAAGAACGTTTGCTTTATATGAAAAATGCAGGCGGATCTACAGCCGGCTTTTTCTCCAGGGAAAATCAATCAGGCAGTTAACGGTATCCTTATAGTTAAGAAGATCCTTTACTGCTGAAAAAAAGAAACGTTATTCTTAGAAAATAAATTGTTTCATAGAAAAAAGGAGAGGTGATTATGAGTAAAATTGCAATTGTATATTGGAGCGGAACAGGTAATACGGAGGCTATGGCTGAGTTTGTAAAAGCCGGGGCAGTCCGGGCAGGCTCTGAGCCGGATGTGTTTACACCGGAAACCTTCGGATCTGGGCTTGCAGATCAGTATGAGGCTATTGCTTTCGGGTGCCCGGCTATGGGAGATGAAGAACTGGAGGAAACAGAATTTCTGCCCATGTTTGAGGCGGTGGAGGAAAAGCTCAGGGGAAAAAAGATCGCACTGTTTGGTTCCTATGACTGGGGAACTGGCGAGTGGATGGACAACTGGAAAAGTCAGTGTGAAAAAGTCGGAGCAGTCTTTGTCTGCGACTGCGTGATTGCAAACAACGAGCCCGATGATGAGGCAGAGGCTGCTTTAAAGGCTATGGGCGAGGCCTTGGCCAGGATATAAAGGGGGAGTGTATGAGTGTTGTAATTATAGGAGGCCATGACAGGATGGCAACCAGATATAAAAATATTTGCAAAAAATATAATTGTAAGGCAAAGGTATTTACCCAGATGGCAGGGGATCTGAAAAAACAGGTGGGAACCCCGGATCTATTTGTATTGTTTACAAATACAGTTTCTCACAAAATGGTGAAATGTGCGGTAGATGAGGCGAAAAGAAATGACACTGAAATTATAAGATGCCACAGCAGCAGCGGAAGTGCTTTAGAACAGATCCTGGAAGGGTACTGTGGTTAGTACAAGGGAGGGGATAAAAAGGCGCTGCAAAACCGACTGGAAGGCCGGTTTTGCAGC
>OLQH01001675.1_pt1 | contig 15935 bp, 17 predicted proteins | sample 1672671 | NCBI WGS metagenome assembly OLQH01 (sample SAMEA3136712, study PRJEB25190) | human gut metagenome
CTTCTACGTGGATAATATCTATGTATACTATCCCCTGCCTCATGTACGCAAGATATATTATCTGGATGTAGATTTTTACAGGTACTTTATTGGAAGAGAGGACCAGTCCGTCAATGAGAAGGTAATGATTGCAAGAGTAGACCAGCAGATATTCGTAACCAAGACTATGATAGACATGTACCAGCTTAAAAAGGTGACCAGCAAGAAGCTGAGGCAGTATATGATAAATTACCTGGCAATCATGATGACGGTATCTTCGATTCTTTTGATCCGTTCAAAGGAGAAGGAGAATCTGGAGAAGAAAAAGGAATTGTGGCTGTATCTGAAGAAGCGGGATATGAAGACCTACATTAAGATCCGCTACGGAATCCTGGGGCAGACCATGAATATCCCGGGCAAGTCGGGCAGGAAGATCTCCTCGCTGGCCTATACGGTTGCAAGAAGAATTATTGGATTTAATTAAATATGTATAATCTGGCAGCCATGCCACATACTACTATTAATAATGAAAAGGAGTGTGTGACATGGCTATTGATTTTAAAGAAAGTAAGACAAGAGAGAATCTGATGAGAGCATTCGCCGGGGAGAGCCAGGCAAGAAACCGCTATACGATAGCAGCCGAGGTTGCAAGAGAACAGGGACTATTTGCCGTCAACCAGGTATTTCTCTTTACTGCGGACCAAGAGCGCGCTCATGCAAAGCGCTTCTATGATCTGCTTAAGAACCTTTCGGGAACAACCATCCATATTGACGGAGGCTACCCGGTAGACCATTTTGACAGCGTGATCGAACTGTTAAAAGCCGCGGAGCATAACGAGATGGAAGAGTATGAGGATGTGTACCAGAACTTCGGAGATATAGCCAAAGAAGAAGGCTTCATAGAAGTGGCATCCGCGTTCTACCAGATCGCGAGGGTAGAGCAGACGCATGCAAAGCGGTTTGGCAAACTGGCCTGCATGCTGGAGAACAATCAGTATTTTGAAAGCAAAGAGGATGAGTACTGGATGTGCCTGAACTGCGGGCATATTCATAAGGGAAAACTGGTTCCGGAAGTATGCCCGGTATGCCGCCACGAACGTGGATACTTTATACCAGCAAGCATGGCTCCATATTTTGAATGCGAGTTTATCAAATAATATTGTATGTAAGGAAGGGATTGCATGGCAAGTCAGAAGATTGAGGACCAGTTAAATCTGGCGATAGACGCCACGGAAGAAGAACGGGAGAAATCTCTGGATCTGGATGTAGGATATAATCCGATTGACAGGGAATGGGATCTGATCATCAAATACTCAGGAAGCCTGGAACGGGTGAGAGCCCTGGCAAGCCAAGTCGTGGAACTGTTGAACGAATATGCAATCATTACCATCCTGGAATCCAGGATTGACGAACTTGCGCAGCTGGTGGAAGTAGAATATATTGAGAAGCCCAAAAGGCTGTTCTTTCAAGTTGCAAACGGAAGACGGGTATCCTGTATCGATTCGGTGCAGGATACCCGCTTTGCGCTATATGGACAGGGCATTCTTGTCGCAGTCATAGATTCCGGGATCGATTATGCCAGCCAGGATTTTCGGGAGACGGATGGAACCACAAGAATACGGGCGCTGTGGGACCAGTCCCTGGCACCAGGAGAGGGAAGGACGCCGCCGGAAGGATACGCCATTGGCGCGGAATATACGCAGGAGCAGATTAACGAGGCGCTTAGACAGCCGACTGTGCAGGAGCGAAGAAGACTGGTTCCAAGCGTAGATACCTCTGGGCATGGGACAGCGGTAGCGGGAATCGCGGCAGGAAATGGAAGGAATAGCGGCGGCCAGTATGCAGGCGTTGCCTCTGAAAGCCAGTTGCTGGTGGTGAAACTTGGGAATCCCAGGCAGGAGGGATTTCCACGGACTACGGAACTGATGCAGGGAATTGATTATGCCATCCGAAAATCTCTGGAATTTCAGATGCCGGTAGCGATTAATATCAGTTTTGGAAATACATACGGCCCCCATGACGGGACATCGCTTTTAGAACGGTTTATTGACGACATCTCCAACATCTGGAAGAACAGCATCTGTATCGGGACAGGGAATGAGGCGGCGAGCGCGGGCCATACTTCCGGCATGCTCCGGGAAGATGAGGAGACGATTATCCAGCTGGCGGTACAGAATAGCCAGCCAGCGCTAAATATACAGATATGGAAAGAATACACGGACGTGGTGGACATCTCCATCGTCAACCCTTCCGGAGTGGCGGTAGGGCCATTTAAGGAAATATTGGGCCCTCAAAGATATACGACAGGCCAGACGGAAATCCTGCTCTATTATGGGGAGCCCAGCCCTTACAGCACGTCCCAGGAAATCTATATTGATATGATTCCAAGAGACGGGTATATCTCAGGGGGCATCTGGCAGATCGTACTGTCTCCAAGGCGTATCGTATCCGGAGAATTTGAAATGTGGCTTCCAAGTGAATCTGTGCTTAACCAGGGAACCGGCTTTTTATTTCCGACGGACAGCACAACGCTTACGATCCCATCTACTGCCAGCAGGGCGATTTCAGTGGGCGCCTACAATGCGCTGACATTTTCCTATGCGGATTTTTCCGGAAGAGGATATACCCGGGAACAGCAGCTGGTGAAGCCGGATATCGTTGCGCCGGGGGTAAGCGTTACCTCTGTCATGGTCGGAGGAGGCTATGGACAGTTTACCGGAACCTCCTTTGCGACGCCGTTTGTGACGGGCGGCGCGGCGCTTCTGATGGAGTGGGGAATTATAAGGGGGAATGATAATTACCTGTATGGAGAAAAGGTAAAGGCCTATTTAAGGCGCGGCGCGAGGCCATTGCCGGGATTCACCCAGTATCCCAATCCTCAGGTGGGATATGGGGCGCTCTGCGTAAGAGATAGCCTGCCAATTTAAAAAGTTGTTTTCAGCATGATAAAAGACGCGCGATTCATGAGGAAAAAGTGCAAAAATAGTGATTTTTTAATAGTTTGATGTTAATATATAGGCTAAGAGGAAATTGTATTCGTCTATGAGTATGGGGACAGGGTTCTGAAAGAAAATGCCAGAACCCTGGCAGTTTCCCTGAAGGAGAATGAATTGCTCTCGCGTTCTATGGCAGACCAGTTGCTGGAGATCGTTCCAGTGAAGCATAGATGGTTTTGGAACCGGGTATTCTTCTCTTGGAAATTAAGGAGGAAACAGATGAAACTAAGCACGCTATGTTACATCGAGCAGGACGGGCGTTATCTGATGCTGCACCGTACCGTAAAGAAAAACGATGTAAATAAAGATAAATGGATTGGCGTAGGGGGTCACTTCGAACAGGATGAAAGCCCGGAAGAGTGCCTGCTAAGAGAAGTATGGGAAGAGACCGGGTACACGCTTACGTCTTACCGTTACAGAGGACTTGTAACTTTCGTATCCGGCAATGGGGTTACCGAATACATGTCCCTGTTTACCGCGGACGGCTTTGTAGGCGAGCCGATTCCATGTGATGAGGGGGAATTGGAATGGGTGGACATTGAAGATGTATGGAACTTAAATATCTGGGAAGGGGACAAGATCTTCTTCCGGCTGATGGATGAAGAAGAGGAGTTCTTTTCCCTGAAGCTGGTTTATGACGGACATGACAAGCTGGTATCTGCCGCGTTGAACGGAAAGCCAATGGAATTATTCGATATACTTAACCCGGACGGCTCTAAGACCGGAATCGTGAGAGAGCGGGGCGTTGCCCACCGGGAAGGAAGCCTTCATGCCACTGCGCACATCTGGGTGGTAAGAAAGAACCTAAAGAACGGGTATGACGTACTGCTTCAAAAAAGAAGCGCTTGCAAGGATTCCAATCCGGGATGCTATGACATCTCGTCCGCAGGCCATGTGACTTCGGGAGATACGGTGATAGAATCAGCAATCAGGGAGATGAAAGAGGAACTTGGCATTACGGCGTCAGAAGAAGAACTGCATTATGTAGGCGTGCATCATGGAGCCTTTGAAGATGTATTCTACGGCAGGATGTTCCGGGATAACGAACTTAGTTCGGTCTATGTGTATATAGAGTCCGTAGATATAGAGGAACTGACTCTGCAGGAGTCAGAAGTAGAAGAAGTCATCTGGATGGATTACGAAGAAAGCATGCAAAAGGTTCGGGAAGGAACTCTTGCGAATTGCATATATGAAGAGGAATTCAGAATGGTAGGAGAGTATTTGAAAGAGTATTCTAAAGAGTAGGAAACGTGCCGGAAGCATGTGTATCGCACATGCTTCCGGCACGTTTTTTATGTAGATGGCGGCCTTTTGACATTTCTACTCGATCCAGCAGATATCCGGCCCAACCTCTCTTTGAAACACCCGTCCCAGATTATCAGGATCCTTGGCCTGGTGATATTTGAACACCATCGGTCCGGCATCGGTCCGTCCCAGAATCTCAATCTTGCCGTCCGGATTAGACAGAACATAGCGGAAGCATTTCCCATTGCCATTCTGCATGGCCTTCGCCTGCTCTATGATATCATAGCCAGCCTGTAAGGGAACCTGGAATTGGTTCATCACACCGGTCACCGGCCTGCATTGGAAGATGTAGTAAGGGATGATCCCAAGTTCTGTGAAGCGCCGGAAAAGCCGGGCAAGTGTTTCAGGACAGTCATTGACTCCTTTTAAAAGAACCGTCTGGTTTTTGACGATCAAGCCGAGGCCTTGCAGGCATCTTACGGCACTTATAGAATCTTCTGTTAATTCTCTGGGGTGATTGAACTGTGTCACGATATAGATCTGCTTCTTGTGTCCATATTCCCGAAGAATGTCCTGCAATCTGCTATCTTCCAGTATACGCTGTGGGAAGACGACAGGGGTCTTGGTTCCAAAACGGATATAATCAAGATGGCCAATAGCAGATAGAGAATCCAGGTATTCCCGGATGATGTCCGTATCCAGTAGGAAAGAATCGCCCCCTGAGATGAGAACATTGGTAATTTCCTCATGTTCCCGTATATAGGACATGGCTTCCCTAATATCTGCCACGACCTCTTGCGTGCCGCTTCCCACCATACGCTTGCGAAAGCAGTATCTGCAGTACATGGCGCAGCGGTTCGTGGAAAGCATCAGTACCGTTTGCGGATACTTATGCTGGAGTCCCTGCAGTTTTGTATTGGAACTTTCGCCGCTGGTGTCGAATGTGCCGGCAAGATCCATTTCCAGGAAGGAGGGAATGCACATCTTCCGGATAGGGTCATCGGCATCATCTGGATTGACAAGAGACAGATAGTAACGTGGAATGGACATGGGATATTTGTTCAGCACTTTTGACGCAATATCTCCATATTCATTGATCTGTGGGATCGATGCTGATAATTCATCCAAAGTAGTGACATTGCCTGCCAGTATTTCTTCCCATCTCATATTGCACCTCCTTAATACGGATACTCGGGGTTGCTATTGTCTAAGTATAGCATAAAATGGAGACGAATTTTAAGAAATATTTTATGAACTAATATTAAAATTCTGTGTATACAGATGCGGGATAACAGTTCGCTGGTCTGGTGGCTGGAGTTTACTATTCTCTAAAATCAAAGATGAGCACATTTTCTTCCGGGCCATAGTCTTCATTTGGCTTTCCGCTTTCTTCAGCAGCGACTCTCTTTTCAACAGACAGAGGTGCATCCTTGATCTTCTGGCCTTCTTTCCAGATAAGTTTCCGCTCGCCTTTTTTGCCTTCATAATAGATGGAAGTGCTGTAATGGATTACGGTTTGGTTCTCTTCATCTATGGAGGCGGCAGAGTCCACTTCTTCCTTAAGCGGCAGTACATAAGACGTTTCCGTGAAAGAAGCGGTATTGGACCAGAATTCTTCCCATCTGGAGCGCCGCAGCGAAAGAATGGACTTGCCATCATCATAAGTCTGGTCGTACTTTTGTGTCGGCACGTCTATCCAGTAGGATGAGATGCTAAAAGGCTTCTCGCTCTTAAGCGTACAGAAGATGCGCCCGTCTTTCAGCCGGTATAACTGGGCTGGCTCAATATAATCGGAAGCAATACGCTTGTCAAATAAAGGCAGTTTTTGGATGCCTTCGCCGATTGGAGTGTTATCCCAGATCGCGCAGAATGCCAGAACTGCCAGTAGAAGAATTCCGCAGGCCAGCAGTTTCTGGCGGGCGATCTTGCGCTGGATCCGCTGGATGAAGCGGGTCTCGTCTATGGCCGTGTCCTCAGAAGAAGGCTCCATAGGCGGCAGTTCCCCGTGGAGGGACTCCAGATATTCCCGGCAGTCTTCACATTCTATAAGATGTTCTTCAATCAGGTCTTTGCTTTTCTCGCTGCAGATATTATCTTCATAAAGCGGCAGCAGATCTTTAATTATATCGCAGTCTGTCTTATTCATATCATTACCTCCTTGATTTTCAGCCTGGCACGGTGATAAGTGACTCTGGCCCAGGTCTCTTGCTTGCCGAAGATTTCACCGATCTCCCGGAAACTTAAGTCTCCCAGAACGCGAAGGATGAATACCTCTTTATAAGGTTCCTCCAGGCAGTGCAGAATCTTATAAATCGATAGGGCTTCGTCTTTGCGGATGCACATGCTTTCAATATCCGAGTCATCGGGAAACTGTTCAAGACTGTCCGTATGGACCGCCTTTTTCTTGCGCGTGTAGGAGATGTATAGATTCTTGGCAATCTGGCACAGCCAGGACTTGACGGAACAGTTTCCCTGGAAATGCTTGATTTCCTTAAGCGCCTTGAAGAAAGTATCCTGGGTAATCTCTTCCGCGATATGCGGATCCTTGCTCATAGCCAGCACGAACAGATATACATCCTTGAAAAAGCGCTTATATATTTCATCAAATTCCAGTTTCATTCCGTCACCTCCCCTCGCTTGTCCATTAGACGCATGACTGCTTGATTCGTTACAACTAATATAACATTTTTTCTGTATTAGTGGATTGTAAATAAAATTGACAAAATGTGACTGAATCACAGATTTTCTTTTTAAATAGGGTATAATAGAATCATCAAAGCAAACAAATACTCGACAGAGTACAATGAAAGAAAGGATGATAGATATGGCAGCAACTCATTTGACAAAGGAAACATTTAACGAGGAAGTATTACAGGCGAAGGAGCCGGTGCTGGTTGATTTCTGGGCTACCTGGTGCGGACCATGCCAGATGGTACTACCAATCATAGAAGAATTGGCAGGAGAGGTCAAAGACGCGAAGATCTGCAAGGTGAATGTGGACGAGCAGCCGGAACTGGCCAAAGAGTACAGGGTAATGTCGATACCGACTCTTATGGTATTCAGAGACGGCAAGCCGGTGAAAAGAGAAGTTGGGGCAAAGTCCAAAGCAGAGATATTAGAGATGTTAAAATAAAGAATTCGGATATAAGATTGGCAGATTGTTTAAAATGGACATAATACAGGCAGCGGCAGGAAGTTCTTCTATGGGAACCTATACCGCTGCCTGTCTGTCGTTGTATTACGCCTGGAGTCTATACCATCATGCTATGTGGGCGCAGATGGCGTCCCGAAGAAACTTGGCGCATCCCGAGAGTTCTTTGTCATAATAGGATTGAAACCGCTCATCTGCCACGTACATTTCCGCCAGCCCCAGATGAGCCTTGGGGTCATAGGATGGCCATGTGTAAGACAGCCACTCTTTGTGCATCATGGCAATATCCCTGCCGACGGCATCTGACGCAGACGCGCCGGAAGTTACGGCGTCTTTCAGCGCCGCGAGGATCTTTCCTTCTAATTCTTTCATGGCATAATACTCCTTTGCTGTGAGATTCAGCATGTTCTGATTGCTGTTTTCAATCATGCTGTCACCATACTTTTCACGGAGTTCCTTTCCATATTTCTCTTCGTTTTCTTCGATTAATTCCCTTTTCAGCGCGGCAAATTTTTCCTGGTCTGTCATGCGTATCTTCCCTTCTTCCATTTGAATCGTCTTTTTCACAGTTTCAATCAGAAGCCTTAGATTCTGCTCCTCCTTGTATAAATGGTCAAGATGCGCCCGTAGCGCTTCCAGCGGGTTGAAGGCAGGATCCTTGATTATTCCTTCAATCGTGGAAAGTTCCAGTCCCATCCGTCTGTAGAACAGTATCTGCCAAAGTACGTCTACCTCTTCCTTGCCATATATGCGGTAGCCCGAGTCCGGAGCGCGTCTGGGTACAAGGAGCCCGATCTGGTCATAGTAGCGCAGGGTGCGGGGGCTGATGCCGGCAATGTCAGCTAGCTGGGTAACCGTATAGCCATGTTCCATAAGACTTCCTCCTTTGGTCAGTTCCTGACAAAACCAGTGTAACTGTTTACGCGGCGTTAAGGTCAAGGGTTCAGGCCAGATTTTTTAATTTATTTTTATCAAGGATTTTTACGGTTCCTCTGGAAAGTTCTACATAACCTTCGCTTGAGAAGTATTTGAGCATTCTGGTGACAACCTCCCGGGCGCTTCCCATCAGCCGGGCTATCTGCTCATGAGTCATCTTGATCTCCTGGGAATGTAAAGCCGCGGCCTCATCCAGCAGGAAGATGGCCAGGCGCCTGTCAAAACTCATAAAGAGAATCTGCTGCATGGCCCACATTACATCGGAGAACCGCTCGGTTGCCATCTTATACGCAAAGCATTCGGCATAAATATTCTGATTCATGACGGATGAGATGGAGGCGGAACTAACCTGTATGACTTCGCTTGCCTCCACGGCATCGATGTATACATCAAACGTGATGGACTTTAAGACGCAGGAAGCGGATAGGACGCATACTTCACCGCTGTAGATACGATACAGGGTAATCTCCCGCCCTTCCTCTGAAAGCATATATACCCGAAGAGAACCGGATTTGACCAGCAGCATGCCCACACACTGCGAATTGTCACTGTGCACGTTGCTGTTTTTAGCGTATTTCATGAGGGAAGAGCCGGACTTAAGCAGTTCCTTCTGGTTGTCGTTAAGTTGATCCCAGAAAGGGAGGGATTCTTGCAATATAGTGGTATTTGTCTCTGTGAGCATGGAACATCCTTCTTTCTACGTATGATTGATTTTATCCTAAGTATAGCATAAGAAGGAAGCGCTGCAAGAATAAAATGATATCTTGCTATTTTATGGCTCTAGTGTCATAGGGTAAGTGAATGTTCCCCAATCGAGTTCCTGTGAATTCTTGTACTCTTCTTTGACTTTCTGTTCAATCTCTCTGGGAGCAGGTCCGACCTTCTGTCCTTCTTCCCAGATCATAAGCTGGTCATCGTCAGATTTGCCTCTATAATAGATGGAGGCGCAGGAGTGGGTATACTGGGCGGCATAAGAAGGACTTTTCTCTTCCTTCGGAAAGATAAAACTGATTTCATCCTGATCCCCATTCTTAAGTTCATAAAGTTCTGTAACCTGGACATCATCGGCAGGAACGGAATAGATCCAGGGAGCCAGGCATTGGGACCATACATAGTCCGCTGCAAACAGCAGCAGCAGGACCAGGCCAAGGATCATCAGATGCCGGGAGGTAAGCTTGCGTTTCAGGGTCTTGATGGAACGCACAGCCCGCTCATTGGCTGATTTAAGAGAATCTTCATCTTCTATCTTAATATCAGGAAGCGGAGCTTTCGTTTTTTCATAGAGGATACGGCAATCCTCGCATTCCTGGATGTGCTCTTCTACCAGCTTCCTGCTTTCAGCGCTTATTACATCGTCCTCATACAAAACCATGAGATCTTGGATGACGGCGCAAGGTATTTTGCTCATTTACTGCACCTCCTTGATAAGTTCTTGGATTTTCAACTTTGCTCTGTGATAGGTCACGCGCGCCCATCCTTCCTTGTGTCCGAAGATTTCTCCAATCTCCTTGAAGGACAAGGCGCCCAGGGTGCGGAGGGTGAATACTTCTTTATAAGGATCTTCCAGGCAGTGGAGGACCTTATAGATCGAAAGGCTTTCGTCCCGGCGGATGCAGATGGCCTCGGTACTTTCCTGGGAAGGCGTGTCAGCGCAAGGTTCCGGGATTGCCTCGGCGTGGGCAAGGTGCTTCTGCTTTTTCAGATGCGACAGGTAGGTATTCTTGCCGATCTGGCACAGCCAGGTCTTGATCGAGCAGTTGCCTTTGAACTTGTAATAAGAACATTATAACAAAAATTTTTCTGGATTAATACGGACAGATACATTACAATATTACCATCCACAATATACCAGACAGAAGGAGTATTCGTATGAAGTATGAAAAGTTATCAAAACGGGCACTGGGATGCATGTACGTGGCAACAGCGCTTGCGAGCGTGATCGCGCTTGCGGTGATCGGGGCGGTCAATTGGCTGTGGATATTTCCAAAGGATATGGATATGCTGAAGGCAGTGTCCCTGGCGCTTATGATCCTGATCTTATTCGACGCGCTGGCGAGCCCCTATTTCCGGTATCACAGATACCGGTACAGTATTAATGAAGAGTGCATTGATATCAAGGAAGGATACTTGTTTGTAAAGCGTAATATAGTTCCGATAGAAAGGCTCCACAAGCTGCAGACTTTGAAAGGGCCGATAGACCAGATGTTCAAAGTGGCAAAGGTGGTGGTGACCACCGCAGGCGGCGATGTCACGATCCGGTTTCTGGAGGAAGAGAAGGCAGAACAGATAGCAGAGAACTTAAGAGGCAGAATCAACGAGATCGTTGTCAGCCAGAGGGAAGAGGATGGGGAAGAAGATGGAGAATAACATAAGATTCCGAAATCATATTTCTATTGTGGCAGAACGCCTGGGACGGGTTCTTCTATTAGTTTTTGTCGCCGCGATCAGCGGCCTGGCGCAGAATGTAAAGGCTCTGGCCAATAGTTCGGGAATGGATGCAAAAGACGCGAAAGTTATCTTGCTTGCTTGCGGCGCGATCCTCCTGCTGCTGGCGATTGGGGCGGCCTGGCAGTTCATCGTCTGGTCGAAGACTTATATTTCCATCTATGACAATACCATCGTGATTGAGAGAAATACGCTTAACCGGAAGAAAGATACCATAGGGATCAAGAATATATCCAATGTGAATATGGAACGGAACCTATTCGAGATGCTGGCGGGGACCAGCAAGATAAAACTGGATACAAACAGCATGACAACGGCCAACAAGACGGATGTTACGATTGTCCTTAAGAAAGAGGATGCACAGTCGCTTCGTCAATATCTTATGGATCTGATGGAAGCATCCGGGGAGGAAAGCATAAAGGAAAAGAAGGCGGATGCAGGGCAGCCGCAGTATGATGTGGAGGCGTCCCTTGGAGATATGGTCGTCCATGGACTATTTTCCATCAACCTGTTCTCTCTGCTGATTCTTCTGGGATGTGCCGTCGGCATGGCGGAAGTAGTATCGGATACGCTGGGCCAGGGATTCGCCGGAAAAAGCATTATGGGAATCCTGGCGAGCATTCTGGTGATGGCCACCGTATTTATGTCAGCATTGTGGGATATTATCAAAGGATTTGTCAAATACTATGATTTCAAAGTAAAGAGAATAGAAGACCGGCTGTATATACGTTACGGATTCTTGAAAAAGGTAAATTATACCATACCGGTGGACAAGATCAATGCATTGAAGCTGACCCAGTCGCTTCTTGGACGGATGTCACACCGATATATGGCAGAGATCGTGAACGTCGGGATGGGAGATGACGAAGCGGAGAAGCAGTCCTTCCTGCTGCTCTACAGTAAGAAAGAAGCGCTGGATGCTAAGCTGCATAGTCTTCTGCCGGAATTTGAAGATGCAGTCAGAACGCCCGTATCCAGACAGCCAAAGGGAACCCTGGCAGCCTGGATGATGCCTCTGCTGGCTTACTGCGCGGCCGTGGCAGGCGTAGCGGGGACCTTAGCAGAGTTGCTGCCCCGCTACAGAGGATGGATAGGGGCAGGAATGGCAGGGCTCATCGCCTTAACGATCTTCTTGATGGCGCTTCGGTATGCCACCGCAGGCTTTGCCGTGGGCAAGAAATGCGTAGTCCTGGCGAACGGCTATTTCCGCCGCTGCCTATCCTATGTGTCTTATGAGAAGATCCAGCATGTCCAGCTGGAGCAGAATTTTATCGCGAAACGTATGGGAATCCAGAAAGGCAGCCTGTATCTTCTGGCCAGCGCAGACAGCCGGGTGCAGGGAATTCCATATTTTCCGAAAAAAGAAGTAGACATAATCAAGTCAAATATGGTATCATAGCAAAGGAAACTGTGTGAGTACTCTTTACTTGGGTTCAGGTAAAGAGTATTTTTTTTGAGACTTGAAAGGAATATGTAATTAATGGAAGAAGCAAGATTTGAAGATCTGGGATTATGCCCGGAGATTATGAAAGCAGTAAAGAACATGGGATTTGAAGAGGCGTCACCGATTCAGGCGAAGGCGATTCCGGCTATGCTGGAGGGAAAAGACATCATCGGCCAGGCTCAGACCGGAACAGGAAAGACGGCGGCATTTGGAATTCCCCTGCTGGAAAAGATAGATCTCAAGAATAAGAAGTTACAGGCCATCGTCCTGTGCCCTACCAGAGAACTGGCTATCCAGGTGGCGGAAGAAATCCGGAATCTGGCCAAATATATGCATGCGATCAAGGTGCTTCCGATCTATGGAGGACAGGAGATCGTTAAGCAGATCCGTTCATTAAAAAGCGGTACGCAGCTGATTATCGGAACACCCGGACGTGTGATGGACCATATGAGAAGAAAGACGGTAAAGATGGAGAATGTCCATACCGTAGTCCTGGACGAGGCAGATGAGATGCTGAACATGGGATTCAGGGAAGATATTGAGACGATTCTGGAAGGCGTGCCCGAAGAGCGTCAGACCGTTCTTTTCTCTGCGACCATGCCAAAGCCGATTCTGGATATCACTAAGAGATTCCAGAAGAACGCTGAATTGATCAAGGTTACCAAAAAAGAACTGACAGTTCCAAATATTGAACAGTTCTATTACGAAGTAAAGCCGAAGAATAAAGAGGAAGTGCTCTCCAGGCTTCTCGACATTTACAATCCGAAACTTTCCGTTATCTTTTGTAATACGAAGAAACAGGTTGACCTGCTGGTAAATGGGCTTCTGGGAAGAGGCTATTTTGCGGCCGGACTTCACGGAGATATGAAGCAGGCCCAGAGAGACCGCGTCATGGATGGGTTCCGAAAAGGGAAGACAGAGATTCTGGTAGCTACAGATGTGGCGGCCAGGGGCATTGACGTTGAAGAAGTAGAGGCAGTATTCAATTATGATCTTCCGCAGGATGATGAGTATTACGTGCATAGAATCGGAAGGACAGGGCGTGCAGGACGTGTCGGCCGTTCCTTCTCATTCGTTACCGGCAAGGAAGTATACAAGCTGAAGGAAATCCAGAGATACTGCAAGACTAAGATATATGCACAGAAAGTGCCGTCTCTTGACGATGTTGCCAATACTAAGATGGATAAGTTGATGGAAACCATCAACCGGATTATCGAGGAAGAGGATCTTACCACGTATTTCCAGATGATTCAGGCGGAAGTAAACGATTCAGACTATACCAGCATGGATATTGCCGCCGCGCTTTTGAAACTGTGTTCAGGAACCAAAGAAGAAGACGGTGAAGATATGTTCGAGGATACAGGAGCAGAGGAGCCAGGAATGGTACGACTGTTCATCAATATTGGAAAAAAGCATAAAGCAAAGCCGGGCGATATTCTGGGCGCGCTGGCAGGAGAGAGCGGATTGCCGGGCAAGGTAGTGGGAACCATCGATATGTATGATAAGTATACCTTCGTAGAGGTGCCAAGAGAATACGCCAGGGATATCCTGAATGCGATGGATCATGCCAAGATCAAAGGAAAGTCCGTAGCAGTGGAGCCTGCCAACCAGAAATAGTGCTTGCAATCAAAAGATGTATCAGAGTATACTAAAAGTGCAATAATAAGGATGAATCTAAGAGGGGCTTTTACCCGAAAAAGGGAGAATACGTATGATTGAAACCGGAGTAATACATGGAAGATTCCAGGTACTCCACTTGAAGCATATGGAGTATATCCTGGCTGCCAAGATGCGCTGCAGGAAATTATACATTGGCATTACGAACCCAGACAGCATGCATACCAGAGATTCGGTCAATGATATCAACCGTTCGGCCAAATCGGCCAACCCGCTTACCTATTTTGAACGCTATGAGATGATACGGGGAGCTATGCAGGAGTTTCGGGTCCCGGAATCCGAGTACGACGTGATTCCGTTCCCAATCAGCTGCCCCGAGTATATTCTCCAGTATGCACCCAAAGAGGCCGTATACTATATGGGACTGTGTGACGAATGGGATGAGGAGAAATACAAGATTTTAAGAAGCCTTGGACTGGACGTAGAGGTTCTGTGGAGAAAGACGCCGGAAGAAAAAGGCGTGACCGCCTCCTGGATCAGAAGCTGCATCGCCACCGACCAGGAATGGGCCCATCTGGTACCCAAAAGCGTATATCGTTATCTGACGGAGAACCATCTGGATGAACGAATCAAGCGATTGGAAAAAATGCGGATGGACGAAAAGGATATTAACCTGATGTGAATAAATAAGGACGCATAACATGAAATCAAAGTGTTATGTGTCCTTTATATTTTATCCCTGGCTGTATGCCTATTCCACAAACTTAACTGCCGTGCCGTATGCCATAACCTCTGCCGCGCCCTGCATGACAGCGCTGGAAGCATAGCGGATGTTGACCACCGCGTCCGCACCCATGGCCTGTGCATCGTCACACATGCGCTTGGTAGCAATAGCCCTTGCCTCGTTCATCATCTCTGTATAGGATGTAAGTTCGCCGCCTACCAGAGTCTTGAAACTGTTCATAATATCTTTTCCAAAATGAACGGATTGGATCATGGTTCCTCTTACGAGGCCGATCATTTCAAAATTTTTACCTGAGATATAATCTGTATTTACTAAGATCATTGCATAGTCCTCCTTTAGATAATGTATAATTGTATTATTTGATTAATACAATTATACTTCCTTGCTTGTCAGATGGCAAGAAGAATTTACGATTTATTATAAGTTTAATACATCCTTAATGGTGTAGAAGCCCGGCGCCTTATCTGCCAGGAATGCGGCGCAGTCGCAAGCGCCTCTTGCAAAGCATTCCCAGTTGTAAGAGTGGTGGGTAATTTCAAGGCGCTCGCCCATGCCGCCAAAGAATACGGTGTGGCTGCTTGGAATATTCCCTGCCCGCAGGGAGTGGTAGCCAATCGTGCCAGGCTCTCTGGGCGATACGCCCTCCCGTCCGTATACGGCGACATCTTTTAATTCCTTGCCAAAAGCGTGGGCCATGATTTCGCCCATTTCCCTGGAAGTGCCGCTGGGAGCATCCTTTTTCCACTGGTCATGCATTTCCAGGATCTCGATATCAATCTCATCTTTTAGAGTCGTGGCCACCAGTTCCAGCAATTTATTCATAATGTTGACTAATTTGGAAGTGTTGGCGGCGTACAGCATAGGAATATCTTTGGCGGCATCCGCAAAGCGCTGCATCTCTTCTTCGGCAAATCCGGTGGTGCCGCATACAAGTGCCTTCTTGTGAGAGATAGCAAGAGACAGCACGTCCATAGCAGTCTCCTTTGTGGAAAAATCTATAATGACGTCACAGCCGTCAATAACGCTTTCCAAGTCATCGGTAACAGGAACGCCTAGCTCGCGGCCAATCATGGCAACCGTTCCCAGATCCTTTCCTATGTAATCGCGGCCCTTTGGTCCCACGCCAGCCATCAGTTCCATGTCATCCCTGGCAGCCGCCGCCTGCGTGATTAGTTTTCCCATTTTTCCTCGTGGTCCTACAACTATTACTTTCATAATATATACTCCTTTCACATACAATGAAATACCTGATATAAACTATGATTATTGTACCATAGAAATGGGAATTATAAAAAGGATTCATAAAAAAAGAAAATAGTACTTGCAATATTCGACGCGATTCGCTAGAATATCTCTAGCGGGGTATGGCTCAGTTTG
>OLQH01001676.1_pt1 | contig 15922 bp, 6 predicted proteins | sample 1672671 | NCBI WGS metagenome assembly OLQH01 (sample SAMEA3136712, study PRJEB25190) | human gut metagenome
TGACCGTCACATCCCTTCTGTCAAAATGGTAGATAGAGAACGCGGAACGTCCTTTCAGGCCGTATCCTCTGGCCCTCATGGAATCTGAGGTATCTATGGCGTTCTCCAAGGCCCAGGTGATCAGGATGGAAAGGATCGTCAGACCATAACGGATTTTCTTTATCAGTTTCCCATTGCTCATATCACGTCCCACACATTTCTGCCCGTTTCGTATGACCTTTACCTGTGCACTGAATTTCGGCACAAAACGAAACACCATGGAAAGCACCAGGGAAAGAGCCGGAATCACCCTGCCAAAAAGGTATACGAACTTATCTGTGGTCATAACCTCGTTATAACAGGAAAACCACAATATAGCAATAAACAGCATGGATGCCAAAACGATCCCATACACGATAGCCTCCATTGTCACCGGCCCTGTCTTCAGATAAAAAAGCGTGGTGACACCATAGTGGTTAAATGCCGGGTTGATAAATGCAACGATCACCATAGCGGGAAGTGTGAAGATCAAATTAAATTTCGCCACAGCCTTCCACCCCTTCAGGCGCACCGCGTAGAAAAACGCGCCTGAAAAAGAAACGGCCAGAAGGACAGGATGGCTGAGAAACATAGTGACCAGCAGTACTAGCATAAAGTAAAAGAAATTTACAGCAGGATGGCAGGCTGAAAACGCATCCGACCGTTTATTCATAATACTGATCTCCCACATCACGCCCCAGGTCACAGGTGTAGCGCCACTCGATCATATCCCCATCGCTGACTTCATACTGGGAGCATCCATAGTTTGGGAACCAGCTGTTCACGCTGTACATCCAGCCGGACAGTTCTCCACAGTCAAACTCATAGAGCTGGTTGATACCTTCCACGTAATAAGAACCATACATTGGAGTATATCTTGCACTCATGTGGATACCGGAATCCCTGCACACTCTGTAAAGGACATCATAAACCGTCTCACCCGGAGTATATTCCACAACAGAAGAGTATAATATCCATCCATCTGAAGGTACAAAATCAGCTTTCGCCTTATTCAAATCATCCCAGTTATTGAGAATGGTTGAACACTCAATGGATATTGTACAGGTATGGTCAGACTGGGTTGTATCGGACTGCTGTGATGTATCCTGGTTGTTTCCCTCTGTGGAATCCTGGTTTTCCCCTGCGGCAGTCTGATTCCCCCTTGTACTGTCCGTACCGTTGGATGGATTCTGCTTATTATCTGTCTCATCTGCGGAAGTGCTGTCCGTCTTTGTTTTACCGCCCACGAGATAATAGGTATCCCCCACTTCAGTCACAGGAAATGTCAGGGTTGTGACCTTTTTGCTGTCATCACCGGAACTCTGGTCAATTGTAACATCTGCCATCTTCTTGGGAACCCCGTCCACCATCTTGCAGAGGATGACCGTATCTGCATTCCATTTTTCATTGAGGGTGATCGCCAGCCTGGGCGGTGCTGCCATATTTTCCTTTTCAAGTGCAAAGCCAATCCCTACCGTGGCATTATTGGCCGACCTTTTAACCTGATCCACCTTTGCGGCATCCGTGACAAAGCTGACCTTCATTTTCTGTTCCTGGGGATTCCTGATCTTCTCGCCTTCATAGATCCATGTATAGGTGATTCCGGAAGATTTATCTTCACCGTGAAACTTGTATTCTCCCTCTTCACCTGATATGGTCTTCATCTGTGCCGTGGTAATGATACCGTCTTCCGGAAGTTCATTATCTTCCTTTAACGGTTCAGCCTGCTCCTCCTCAGGGATATTGGAATCAGATCCGGTATCTGCTTTATCCAGTTTTGTGATCTGCTCACTGTTTATCTTTGGTCCGCATCCCCCTGTCAGCAGCATAGCCACGACAAGCAAAGCAGTTAAAAATATATTCCTCTTTTTTTTCATCTGTTTCTGCCTCCAACACAGCACCAAAAGGGAGGCGGCATAAAAATACCTACTCCCTTTCAGACGCTTATCCTTTTTTCTTAAAATAAACACACACGCCTACAACAGCAACGCCGCACAGAACGCACAGCACATACGGGACAACCTCTTTTCCAAATCCGGAACCGCCGTTGATCTCCTCGTTCTGTTCTGCCGCACTGGATACTTCCTCTGCAGTGCCGGTATCTGTATCTTCAGCCTTTGCTGTATAAGTATCCCCGTCAAAACTCCATGTGTCTTCCTTCTTCTCCTTCTCCGCTGTCTTTTTATCAGCAGACTTTGAAGCTGCTGTCTTTCCTGTTGTCTTTTTTGAGGATGTATTTGCTGTGGTGCCGGAACTGCCGCCGCCCGAACTGTTGTTGTTACTGCTGGTGCCGGAAGATCCATCTGTACCTGCTTTTTCTGTTTCCTCTATGCCGGTACCACTTCCATCGCCTTCCTCTCCGGGTTTCACTGTCAGATCTGACATATCATACAGGGATGTTTTTCCGTCCAGAAGTCTTTGGTATGCAACCATAGCATAGAAGCCTTGTTCTGTTGCCACACCATTTACTTTTCCTGCCTCGCCTCCTCCATTATTCGCTGCTCCCGCCTTGACATGCATAAATCCACTTCCGTCAATATGATAGGATACCAGGTTCTCCACGATCCACTTTCCGTTTTTGATAAATCGGTAATCTGTCTGAGGATCAATCCCAAGCGCTGTTATTGCGGTCAGAACCTGGGACGCGGATTCCGATGTCTCCAGAAAATCATTTCCGTTAATGGTTCCGAACCCGCCTGTATCAAACTGGATGGAAGACAGTTTATCCAGAGCCCGGTCAAGGGCAGCAGTTACTTTCTCATAACCGGATTTCTTATAGTAAGGCGCCAGAGCCTGCATTGTCATAGCAGTGATATCTGAGTCCGCTTTTTGCCCGGATAGTGCCCAGCCTCCGCCTTCCAGCTCTCTGTCTACTAAATAATCAATCAGTTTTTGTTCTGTTGTCTGGTCTGATACACCTGAAACCTCCGGTATCTTATACTCCGGACTGCATTTCAGCGCGATCAATGCCCAGACAGGCCCGTTGAGCCCCTGTTTCTTTACATTGTTGAAATCTGCTAAATATGACAGCAGGTTGTAACCTGCAATATCACGGGCATCTTTTCCTATGGCTGTCATTACCAAAATCAACTTGGAATAGTCGGTATAGTAATTTTCATTACTTGCAATCTTACCGTCTTTCTCTTTTATATAGTTAGCCATATGATTATAATAAGTCTGGAAATACGCGTCGTTCAGATTCATGCCGCTTCGCGCAAAACCGAGTACAAACCATTCGCTGCCTTTTGCGGGATTTTTGTCAAGAGAAAGCATATAGGCTTTTGTTTCGCTGATCACATCTGCCGTTGACTTTGAGAGGGCATTTGCTTTTGTCACAACAGTTATCTTACACGCAGCTTTTATCTTACTATTGCCTTTAATTGTACATGTTATCGTGGCACTGCCTTCTTTTATTCCGGTTGCCACGCCGTCTTTGCTAATTTTGACTTTACTGCTGTCAGAAGATTTCCACACGTACTCATACTTGCCGCTGGCTGTTTCCGGAATCTTTTCAGGTTTCAAATTTAATGTATTTCCCGCCTGGAGATTGGCTGATTCCGGCAGTGCAATCGATTTGAGGGCAATGGGCATATCTGCCACTAAGTACATTCCGTCTGTCCTGGTCGTTACTGTAATAGTCCCCGCTTTTTTGTCTACAGCCGGATTCAGTTTCCTGACCTGTGTTCCGTCATACAGGAACAGTACAGGATTTTCCATAGAAGAAAGATCTGAGACACCAAAGGTAAGATTTACGCTTTTTTCCTGCTGATAAACTGAACCATCCCGGATATCTGTATAGGAAATATTCCATGCCTTGTCTGGTTTCTCTGCTGCGCTGTATTTTTCTCTGATAATCTTCCATGCATCGGAGATATCCTTCTCCACCACCGCGTTGAGCTTTACATACCAGTATCCGTCCGACTCGACAGTACCGTCCTTATGTATACCTCCTGAAAGCCATTCCTGTGCCTCTGCCTGTTTTTTTACTGTCTCTGCTGATAACTCCAATGCTTCCTGCAGAGCTTGAACTGCACATTCTGCCTTTATGAACTCCTGTACCTCCTGGTATTCCAGATTGACACTTTGTCCGGTATTTACATTATCAATAGCCTGAACTACCAATTCGTTTAGTTGGCTGACAGCATTTAAGAGGTTTTGATAGGCTTCTGTACTGACTGCCTCCTTCTGTTCCCCGTTGAGTTCCCGGTAAGCTGTATACGTCATTGCTACATGTTCCAGTTCCTCCCAGCCAACAGTTCCGGGAATACTGCGCAGCATGGTGTTTACTTCATCCACACTTTGCTGCAGTTCCTCTATACGCTTTACCGCGCTCTTCAGCCTGGACTGCAGAGCAGTATCCAACTGGGCCTTTTCCGCCTGTGTTAAATCATTGAATGCGGCTTCTGCCTCTGCAACGGTTACCTGATCCTTTAATGAAAGTCCTGAAAGTGAAGGGATTTTCTTTATAAGACTCTCTGTGTTCTGAACCCGTTTGTATTGGGTATACAGCGCGTCTGCCATTTTTATACATGCATTGAGTTTTTTCTCCAGTGTATCCCTGTCAGAGATTTTCTCCTTTACACTTTCACTTAATGACTGGTAGAAATCACGGACCTGATATACCTCTTCAATGTCCGCCCTGTCCATATTACCTGCATTTGAAAGAGCAAGAATCATCTCTTCTGCCTGCACGGCAAGCTGTTCATCACTATCCACTGTTATCCGGCAGGATGCGGAAACACCGCTTTTTGTCCTTGCGGTGATCACCGCTGTTCCGTTGCCCCCTCCTGTCACCAGTCCGTTTTCATCAACAGAAGCCACCTTTGGTGCGCTGCTCTCCCAGGTGATCTCAAGAGATTCTGTTGCATCTTCCGGTTCGGTTCCCGTCACCTCTAACTGATATGTTCCTCCAGCAGCCAGGCTGACGGAAGCGGCATTGAGTGTGACCGATGTAAAAGGTTTTTCTATAACGGTAACATGACACACATCTTTGACTCCACCGAATGCCTCTGCAATTATATCTGCTTCTCCCACACCTGCAGGTTTTATTGCCCCATTTTGTTCTACAGTTACTACCGCTTCATCGGAAGAACTCCATGTAATATCCGTATAAGTTGCATTCTGCGGAAGAACCTGCGCCTTTAAAGTCTGTGTACCGTCATTCTCATACATTGTCAGACTGTTTGAAGAAAGCACTACCTGTTCAGGCAGCACTGCCGGCCTTTTCGGAAGCGCTGTCAGCGCATTATTGATCTGGGCCTGGGAAGCTTTCAGTTTCTGAAGCTGTGTCACTGCATTGTCATATGCCTGCTGATATTCCTCTGTATAGAGCCATGCATCCTTGTCCTGATTAATCTGTGCCAGCCTTGTCAGCAGCTTTCGTTGATCTGCTCTGGCATAATAATTGCCGCCCTCTACATCTGCTCCGGTTCCATATAATGTAAACTGTAACTGCACTACATCTCCATCCTGCAGTTCATACAACCCCATAGTATAATTGGGATATTTATCATTTACAGCATACATCCATCCCGATGTATTATAGTAAGAAAATTCATACAATCCCGGCATCCTGTTATTCACCAGTTCATTCGTCAATGTAACCTTATCTGCCTTAGCCATATCCAATACAGCATTGGGAATATTAAGGGGCATTTGATCTGTATCAGCATTTTCAATTCCCTGTAGATAATATCCCCTGTCACTTTCCTTATGCACACAGATATATCCCCTGTCGCCCAGATAACGTTCGATTAATGTTGCAACTGTGTCCCCCGGCTGCAGCGCAACAATATCAGGCTCGGTAATCCATCCTTTTCCTATTGTAAACCGCTCTACAGATAATATCACTTCTCCGGAGGAGGTATCCGCCCGGGCGGATACCGAAAAATTCGGTATGCTGCCCAGGCAGAGCAGACATATCAGTAAAAAAATTATTATTCTTTTGACTTTCTTACCATTTCTGCTCATAAACTTCCTCTTTTCTAGTGGTTGATATTTCTTTTTCTTCTCACAGCAAGCATCAATACAATTCCGGCCCCCATGATCAGAAGCCATTCCGCCTCAATCTGGCCGGCAAGGGTATCGCCTGTCTTCGGCACGCCTGAGGCCCCGCCTGTTGTTGCGTTATTCGTACCGGCAGATGCTTTCTTGCCTGTCGTGGTATTCTTGTTTCCGCTGCTGCTGTTATTATTTGAGTTATTATTGTTGGTGCTGTTATTATTGTTATTATTGTTATTGTTGTTATTATCTTTGCTCTTATCGACGATTCCCACAGCAAAGGACGATGTGGATTCCGTTGTAAATACAGCATCCTTGCCGCTGACTGTCACATCAAGATATTCAATCGTTCCGTCACTCAGCAGATGCGCCAGACATATGGTTTCCCCTGTCATATCTGTCTCTGTATGAATTGTGAGCGTCAGTCCACCCTTGAGTATGTAATCCTGTCTTGTACCATCAGCCATGATCTGATATACATGGATGGACAAAGCTTTTACTATAGATGCCTTCTTGCTGCTCTTCAGATCATTGGACAGGGTTGTGAAATCATCATCCGAACTGGTAAGGCGCTCAATCTCAATTCCCATATCCCAGGGCACGGTACCATTGATCGTTACCTGGCTGTTCTCTTTGGCTGCATTAGTCTTTGCTTCAGAAATCTGCTCCTTCAAATCATCCATCACATCAAGGATATCCTGCGAAATCATCTTCTGTGCTGTGGAAGTAAGCCCATTATATGCCTCTAAGGCTTCCTTCAGGCTGCGGACGGTTTCATCATCCGTAATACTTCCCTCTGCCAGATCCTGAGTCGTATTAAATAGAGAAACCACTCTATCTGCTGCCTTTACATCTGCTTTGTAATTAGCTGCCAAAGCTTCTACCGTATCGACTGCTGCCATATTCTCCACGAATCCTTTTGCCTGCTCACTCAGAGCTTCATATGCGGCACGGATCTCTCCGATCAGATTCTCGGCAGCCGCAAGGTTATCTTTATCTATGCTGTCCGGAAGTTCTTCAATCATACTGTCTACATAGGCCGCATCTGTGATATCCTGGTTTAACTGGGTCATCTGCTGCCTGATCTGTCCAATCTTATCCGCAATTCCTTCAATACTCTCAAGGTATGTCTGAGCCTCTGTGTTTGCATCATACTTCTGTATCAACAGAGCAGCTTCCCCTAATCTTTCTCTTGTAAGAGGCAGTTCAAACGCCTGAATCTGTCGAACCAGGGGTTCCAGCACCTGTTCAATATATCCTTCATATAAAGATGCCACCGTATGAAGAGCTTCCAGTTTACTATATTCCTCTGTTCCCTGCATACTCTCCTTCTGCGCTTCCGACAGATCACTGTATGCACTCCAGGCTGCGGCGATATCCGTGATTTGCTGTTCAGTAAGCTCTGTATCCGAACCGTCTTCAGCATTTCCTATGATATCCTCCACTTCAGGCAGTGCATTGACCAATTCTATTACATAATCTAACTTTAACTGTACAAGCTTCGCTTCCAGTTCCAGAAGCTTCTGGTAATTTGTCACCTGTGCTTTTATACTCTCAGGCTGTAAACTGTCATAAAAGCCTCTTGCGTCAGCTACTGCTGTTTCATCCTGTAGCGTAAGACTGTCAGCGTCCGGAAGATCATCAATCATTCCTATTGCTGTGTCGACTGCCTTTTGAGCCGATGCTTTTAATTGATTCAATGTCTCTCTGGCAGTATCCAGTATTTGCTTCGTCTCAGCACTGATCAGAACCTTTTGGTCATCTGTAAGACTTTCATATGCACCTTCTGCTTTCAGCACGTCTGCCTCACTGTCAATAGAGGTGATTGGATTGGGAAGTCCCTCTATCAGTGCTGTAACCTTATCTGCTTCCGCCTGATTTTTGATTCCCAACAGGGTATTTTCTGCATCCACAAGCTTCTGGTATACCTCTGCACCCACATACTCTTTCTGCTCCTCGGTCAGTTCGTTATAGTCATCTCTTATCTTGATCAGAGATGCCTCACTGTCAATTGTCACTTCACCGATACTGTTGATTGCATTGACAACAGTTTCTATCTGTGTTCTCAAAGCTGCAATCTTTTCAATAGCCTGTTGGATTTTATCAGTTACATCCTGCGGTACTTCCTCTTTTACTATATCCGGAAGACCTTCATATGTATCCTTTATTTCTGTCACCGTGTCTTCCATAGAGAGTGTTATTTCATCTCCCAGTGCATCAACTTTATTTTTTAGTTCCTGTACTGCTTTCTCTACTGTTGTGACTGTAACAGGCACTGTAAGTATGTCCTCTGATGCCCCTCCACCTCTGGTAAATGTTATAGTAAATATCTGTTCGCCTTCTGCAAGATCCTGAAGGAAATCTTTTGTGATGGTAAGTTTTCCTTTTTCGTCTACACTGTATTCTTTTTCTGTAAGAGTGTCGTCACCGGCTTTTACTCCGGCAATTGCTGCACCGTTTAATTTTATAGACCATACCAGGTCTTCCGCCTTATCCTTGTAGATAGCTGCTTCAGGTTCTTCTGCAAACTCCGGCGCAGAAATGATGTCTACCTTGCTGACAGTCTCATATCCGGCAATATCAATTACCTTGATCTGCATTTCGGCTGTATCTCCAACCGGAATTTCCACCTGCTTTTCCAGTTTACCTATCGCATTATCCACATCAATACGGTCATCCTTCGCCGCGTCATAGACCGTTGTCCAGTCTGTTCCATTTATGGTATATGCTATGCTGCAGATTCCACTTGCCGTATCTGTTGTCTTTACATATATCTTATCCTGTCCTGGTTTTCTGGAAAGCTGAATTTCTTTGCCTGTAGTTAACTCTTCCTCTGTTAATCCAATGTTTAGGGCCGGTTCAGATCCGTCAATCTTAACGGGGCCATATTTCACTATATTTCCATTTACAGGGGTTACAGCGGCAGCGTCACTAGATAATTTCGGCCCTATATACATAGTAAAATATACCGAATCCAAATATTGTCCATCCTCTGAAAAGGGAATCAATTTGGCTGAAGGCAACAACGAAGATACCATTTTATTATCAAGATTCTCGTCTGGGCCGTCCACTAGACCTATTCTGTTAATACGCCCTACTGGTCTAAGCTGCAAAACAGCCACCCATCCATGCGTGTCATTCGTTGCATCCACTATTTTACCGATATTATAGTGTACTCCCTCCTGAAGTTCTACTCTCTCTGTACTTGGACCAAAAGTTATGTCATATCTCCAGGTTTTATCAAGAGCCGAGACTTCATCGTATAATTCATAATATATGCTTCCGCTTCCCGTTCTTTCTGTCACCGCTTCAGCTTTACTTAGAATTTCGCTTAAAGTGCCTCCTCCTTTTCCTTCCGTCTTTAACGTGTTTGCTGCTGCTATCAATGAATCCCACTTTGTATCATCTAACGTACAGCGTGCCCATACATTTGATTCATTCAGTAAATCTCCTAATCCGATAACCAGATCCTTATTTTCCTCTGCTACGGCTGTCGGGGCAGAATTCTGAATACAAGTCAAAAGATTCTGGCCATCATGATCAAAATAACCCAAATCCACACCAGCACCTACAATTCCCGATAACACACAACCATTAGTCCATGCATTGCCCCATATACCATCGCCCCGCTCTTCCTGTAGTTCTTTCAGTGCGACAATTCCTTTCACCAGTTCTTCATCTGGGATTAAGCCGCGCAGTTCAGCAATCGCCCAGCCCCTCATGTCTGTGCTCATGTTGTTAAACATATCCACAGTCTTTACATACTCAATTAAGCTCTCAGGAATAGGCTCTCCGACTGCCTTCAGAGCCATCAATGCCCACTCATTATTTGCGTATCCTCCATAAAGCCCATCCACACTCTCAACGCTTCTCAGCTCAGCTACCAGATTACGCCCCTCATAATCATATGGATTATATCCTAATAAAACAAGCTGGAGAATCGCACGGCTGTAGTCAGTCGCCTGATTATACGTGGATTCATTTGGATCCGCGGCAAATCCGTTATTTACATCCAGATTGGTGGCTATAGACATAAATACAGACCAATAAGGCTGAGAATTCATATCTCTTTTCTTACTATCACTGCGTGAAAACCAAGGTTTCAACATTTCTGTGGCCTGTGCTTTCTCGTTTTCATCCGGCGCACTGATAAAAGGAACATTTCCCTCTGCATCCTGATATACAAAATAATACTTTTGAGTATGGACACCATCTTCTGCGGTCACTACTACATATGCCAGATAGTCCTTTTGATCTATGGTTATTTCCCTTGTTTCTTTACCATTGATTTTAACTGACATTTTATCGTCTGCAGTCAACTGCAGTTTTCCATTACTGTCATTTTGCTGAAGGATATATACATACTTCTCAGTGGAAAACTCTGTTGTTACTTTTGTACTGTAATCTTTTAATGTCAGCCCCTGTGCCGTGACTCCCTGCAGACTGCATTCCGCAGATGCCTTTTTGATCTTCAGTACATGCTCCGCTGTATCTTTACCATTCTCCGCAGTAACTTTTACTCTGATACTGTCTGTATCTGCGCCTATTTTCACTGCACAGTACATACCTACCTGGCTGCCTGCTATTATGCCATTGTCAAGGATCTCCACTTTTGCTCCGGGGTCCGCAGGGGCTAAACCAAGAATAATCTTATCCAAAGGCATCTGTACCGGAACAGCAATGGTATACTGACCATTTTTTTCTTGTACAGGATATTCATCCATTTTTACGGAAGATGAACCTAACTGAGTGGCCTCTACATATCCCAATGCAGTATTGCTTCCAGGCTGTTTTTCTATAGAAGTCCCATCAAAATAGACAAGATACACCGCACAGTCATATGTGGTTTTTGTAAAAGAAAGTCCCTCCGGTATTTGTGCATCTTTATCTTCCTTGTCTTTGGCAAGTGCTTGTCCGCTTGCACTGTACATTTCAATTATATTGACGCCTTTTTTTAAATTAAGATCCGGACTGCGGAACTCCTGCTGGTATGTCGTAGAGCCATCCATTCTGGAAAATGGACTGTCCTTAGTTCCATTAATTCTGACATAGTTTTCACCATTAGCAAGCCATGCTATATTCTGTGCGGAATAGCTGTTGTTTTTTTGTGTCTGTCTCCAGCGTATAACTGATACTGATTTTACTGAACTCTTAACGCTTATTTCTTTTAAGGAGGAGTCTAATGAGGAGCTTCCTCTAATAACTGTATTATCATCAAGATAATTCACTTCATCTCCTGTGGTATCCGCAATATATGTCTCATATATGTTGGCCCAATTGCTGGTTCCATCAAAAATCAATATATAATTTTCCGAATTCTTATTTTGGGAAACCTCTATATTAATAGCTGTCGCTCCTGACGTCTGTATAACGTCATCTGCATCTGCAGAAATCTTAACACCGCTCTCTGTCTGTTCCACGTGAAGTTTATTTCCAAGGAAGTCCCATGCCGATACATCACATTTTGTAACAACGCTAATTTCGTATCCTTCCGACATACTTTTGTTTCTGGAATCAACTATTATGATATGATCATCTTTCTCATGCTGGCGAAGTTCCGCCTTTGTTCCTCCTACTACTACCGAATCAAACTGGATAGCAATGGACTCTGCCTTTATTTTTAAAGGACATATGAATAAAGTAAACAGCAATAAAGCTGCGATAAATGTGAATAATGATTTTTCTTTTCTTCGTTTTTCCATACTGGTCTCCTGTAAAAAGGACTGCGTTTAAACTAACGCAGCCCTTAATCTTAAATTACCATGTCATTTCTGTATAGACATATTTTAATATAATGCCTTCTACGCTTGTTGCAAATCCGGCAGTGTTATCTCCGTATGTATACGGGAAGAACTGGCTTCCATCTAACGTAACATTTGCTGCATTTAAAGGAGATTCAAACCAACTGTTTGCTGTAGGTGCTGTTGTCCAACTTGGAACTGTTCCCACTAATTCAACGCTGTTTCCAGCTTTCATATAAATCATCCAGGAATATCCTTTGTAGTAATTGGCACCAAATTCTACATCAATATTTGCAAGACCATCAACAGACTGAATATATTCGTCATTACCTGTCAAAACCATTGGTACATCTGTCCCCAAGATAAAATCCATAGCCTGTACAAACTCTTGTCTATTCAATGTAACTGTACTATTAAATAAATCACCCGCCGTCGTCGGTCCTGTATAACCAGCCGGCAACAGACTCGCATCTGGCATGTCCTCAATGGTCACTGTAACAGGAACCGTAATATCACCATTTGCATTTGGTGTTGCTGCAAAAGCAGTTAAGCTCATTGACAGCATCATAACCATTGCCAACACAATACCTAAAAACCGTTTCATACCTTTTTTCATTTTGTTTCCTCCTTATGATATTTTTGTTTTGCCTTTCAGCAGTATCTATCACAACAAGACTGGGCCCTCGCCTTGTCATAATCTATTAAATTTTTAAAAAATGGCACAAAAAATACACGTCCGTCATGCCTTCGGACACTGCAAATAATTAGTTTGCCACAACTGTGTTTGTGTTCTGACTTGGGTTCGTCCTACTAAAAGCGCCTTCCCGGGAATAATTCCCAGTGGCTTTGCTGCTTTGTTCGTCCCCCTTACAGCAGGGATGTTCTGCCCGGATTCTCACCGGATTCCTTTAAACAGGGTTCTTGCCCTGACCACAGAAGATATATTTAATTTTATCTATAAACTATAAAACACCTCCCTATATATACAGGAAGGTGTTATGGATTCATCATAGATATACCCAGACTGCTCCCTTGTACATAACAGGAAAACAGCGGGCACTGACTTTGCTTACAGTAGATTTACATCTGTTCCGGATTCTCACCGGATTTCCCATTATTATTCTGACATTATGCATCAGAATAAACTGCAATCTTTTTCTATATTTTCAACATGGCTTCATTCTAACTCACTTGGTAATATTTGTCAATATACTGCGCAATATTTTTCTTACTTTGTACATATGTCATAACAGTCCGCGGACCAATGTCTCGGGAGGTATTTTGCGAAGCGTTTTTAATGGCTAGACATGTAATGGTTCAGCTTGTCTGAAAGGTTACCATATGCTGCTATTTCTCAGATGCTATGGGCATATTCCACCTGAATGCCGTATCGTGCCGCATAGGACTCCATCTTACTTCCCCGACGGCAGCGGATGACACAGTTCTTATTGGTCAGCCATTCGCCAACCTCCTGTGGGTCATGGTGGATTTCCAGTACCTTTAGGTTATTGCAGCCATGAAAAGCCCATTTTCCTATCTTCTGCACTGACGGTGGAATGAAAACATACTCCAGCTTTTTACATTTAAGAAACGCACTCTCACCGATCATTTCCAGATGTTCAGGGAAATGCAGGTATTTTAAGCCGCACTGATAAAAGGCCTGATCTTCTATCCTGTGCAGTTTTTCGGGAAATTTTATTTTCTCCAGGGATTCACACTTATAGAAAGCCTGATCCCCAATAGTCCACATCACCTCAGGCAGGATGACATTGGAAAGGGCACGGCAGTTGGCAAACGTCATAGTCGACAGCACCCTGCAGTTCCCCATGGGGTCAAACGGGGCTTTCTCCAGCCTCTTGCATCCGTCAAATACGCCTTTTCCCAATTCTCTCATTGTCTTCGGCAGAAGTATCTCTCTCAGATTGCTGCAGTTGCCGAAGGCGCTTTTCCTGATCACATATACTCTCGGCAGCTCTGCATGCCTGAGAGCCGTGCAGTTAAAGAACGCCTCCGCCCCCACAACACGGACAGCAGGCAGTTTTATGTTCTTTACCTTGATATTATTTTTAAGAAAAGACACCCCCAGCATTTGATAACAGACTGGTATCTGCATATCCTCCTCTGCCGCGCGAATAACATTTTTTCGTTCCAGTACACTATATTCCATCTTTTTTCACTCCCGCCTTGCATATGTGCCATTATAACATAGAGAGGGAATATTTTTGTTGTCCAAACTGGTTATATTAAAGGAAGATAAACAGAAACTTTATTTCCATGATACCTCTCAAATGTAAATCCCATTCTGTCTGCAACGACATCATTTGCAGGCACCCACTCTCTGAATATGTATTTGCAGAGATATCTCACGGTCTCTGCCAGCTCTTTTTTGTCTGAATCCTGTTTTGTCTCGAACACAGCATATCGTCTACCCGGTATGGTAACGGTTATGAGGCCCTCAGGCACACAGGAGAATTTTTTTACGACAGGCCCCATTAGATATGTGATCTCCTGGCTGTCCAGGGGATGATACCACATGGCTATGTGATCATCCTTGAAACACTGCATCCCGGAGAATTCTGAGTTATCTATTTCCGGAAACTCATGGTCCAGCCAGTAAGCCACCTCCTCCAAAAGGTCTATATCCGCTCCTCCCTCTGGAATGACTGACCTCCCCGCCATCTTCAGCTCCTGTGTCTCCAGAAATGAAATGCGTATCTGATTCCTGTCGTATTCCGGCTCAGGCAGCACATCCAGCCTGATATCGTCCTGCCTCTTTAATTCACCGGCAGGAAAGCCAAATTCTTTTCTAAACGCTTTTGCAAACCCGGCAGCTGTCTCAAAACCATATAAAGACGCAGCATTTCCAATCAATTCCCCATTCCCTATTCTCTCTGCTGCTTTGAGAAGCCGCCTTCTCCGTATATACTCTCCCAGAGGCATATCATAATACATACGGAAGAGATGACGAAAATGGTCTGTGGAATATCCGAAGGCTTCCGCAATATCATCCTGCCCGTACTCCATATCCAAATGTGTTTCAATATAGGCAAGTATGGTGTCTTCCACGATCTTCTTCATATGTACCATACCTCCAAGACTCAATTTTATATATGTATCATCAACAAAAATCGTAACTGTTCAGTACCCTTAAAACTGCAGGCAGAAAACAGCAAATATAGCCGTTCAATAAGCTTTTAGACATATTTCGACAAACAAAATAGGATGCCGCACGTCCTGCGCAACATCCTTATTTTCTTCATTTGACGTCAGCCCACACGAAGCTGGAATTTCTGTATATCTTTCTCACTGGAAACTTTCTCAATCTCCGCTCCCAGACATCTCAATTTCTCTTCAAAGCGCTCATATCCCCTCTGGATATAAACGATATCGTCCACAATGGTGATTCCCTCCGCAGCAAGCCCTGCAATCACAAGAGCAGCTCCTGCGCGCAGATCAGGCGCACTTACCCTGGCACCAGTCAGCTTGTGCACGCCGTCAATGATAGCTGTATTGCCCTCCACTTTAATGTTGGCTCCCATACGTGAAAGCTCGTCTGCGTATTTAAACCTGTTTTCAAAAATGGACTCTGTCACAATACTTGTCCCTTCTGCCAGTGTCAGCGCCACGGTAAACTGGGGCTGCATGTCAGTGGGATAGCCCGGATAGGGCATAGTCTTCACATGGGTGCGTTTCAGGCGTTTGGAAGCCACAACGCGGACCGCGTCGTCAAATTCCTCTACCTCACATCCAATCTCCTCTAATTTGGCTGTGGTCGCCTCAAGATGCTTTGGAATCACATTCTTCACCATGACGTCTCCCATAGTAGCCGCTGCAGCGCACATGAAAGTACCCGCCTCGATCTGATCCGGGATGATAGAATAACTGGTTCCGTGAAGCTTCTCTACGCCTTTGATACGAATCACATCCGTACCGGCGCCTTTGATATTGGCTCCCATACTGTTCAGGAAGTTGGCCACGTCCACCACGTGCGGCTCTCTGGCTGCGTTCTCGATGGTGGTATTGCCCTCTGCCATGGCTGCTGCCATCATGATATTGATAGTCGCGCCTACGGATACCATGTCCAGGAATATATGCTTTCCTGTCAGCTTCTCCGCTTTGGCTACAACGGCACCATGCAGAATATCAACGGATGCACCAAGAGC
>OLQH01001681.1_pt1 | contig 15881 bp, 14 predicted proteins | sample 1672671 | NCBI WGS metagenome assembly OLQH01 (sample SAMEA3136712, study PRJEB25190) | human gut metagenome
GACGGAAAGGGCGGGAGAGCCACGGGCTGGAGGAACAAAAGAAGGGCGTCCGCAGGAAGGCAGGTACGACGGCAGCGGCAAAGGAGGAGAAGGAAGATGAATTATCAGCAGGCGCTGGCTTATGCGGAGGAATGCGGACAATACGGCTGTGTTCCGGGTCTTGAAAATATGCGGGAATTGCTGGGCAGGCTTGGCAATCCTCAGGAGGAGCTGGCTTTTGTACATATAGCGGGATCGAACGGAAAAGGCTCCGTGATGAATTTTATTTCCACGGTTTTGACGGAGGGCGGATATAAAACGGGCAGGTATATTTCTCCTACCATCTTTGAATATCGGGAGCGTTTTCAGATAAACGGAAAATATATCAGCAAAGCGGAGTTGGGGAAGTTCATGGAACCGGTACGGGATGCGGCGGAGGCTATGGCGGCGGAAGGAAAAAATCACCCCACCGCTTTTGAAATGGAAACCGCTCTGGCCTTTTTATGGTTCCGGGAAAAGAAATGTGATATCGTTGTCCTGGAAACCGGGATGGGGGGCCTGCTGGATGCCACGAATGTGATTCCGGCCCCGCTTCTTTGTGTGCTGACCTCCATCAGTATGGAACATATGGCTTTCCTGGGCGATACACTGGAAAAAATAGCGGAGCATAAGGCGGGGATCATTAAGAAGGGCAGCAGTGTGGTGACAGTGAAGCAGCGGCCCGAAGCCATGAAGGTAATCGAGGATGCCTGTAAGAGGAAAGAGGCCCCTCTTTCCATCCTGGATCCGGATAAAATATTTTCTATAAGGTATGGCCTGGAAAAACAGCGCTTCAGCTATGGGAATCACAAAGGGCTGGAAATCACCATGGCCGGAATCTATCAGATAGAAAACTGTGCGCTGGCAGTGGCGGCTCTTGACCGGCTGGGAGAACTGGGCTTCCCGGTGAAGGAAGAAAAACTGCGGCTGGGCCTGCTGCATGCCAAATGGCAGGGAAGATTTGAGGTCATCGGGAAAAAGCCTCTCTTTGTGGCAGACGGCGCTCATAATGAGGATGGCGCGGCTAAACTGGCGGAGTCCATACAGTTTTATTTTACAAATAGAAGAATCATATATATAATGGGAATATTGAAGGATAAGGAAACAGAAAAAATGATCCGCAGTACCTGTCCGTATGCGGAGGCCGTCATTACTGTGGCTGCTCCGGGGAATCCCAGGGCTGTTCCCGCATATGAGCTGGCAGGGGAAGTCCGGCGGTATCATGGAAATGTGACAGCTGCGGACAGCCTGGAGGAAGCCGTGGAAATGGCCCGGCTGCTGGCCGGGAAAGATGATGTTATCCTTGCTTTCGGCTCCCTCTCTTTTCTGGGGGATCTGATTAGAATCGCAGAAAATGGTGCAGTCAGGAGAGACACGCATGGTAGATAAGTCTAAAATTGAAGAGGCGGTGAAGCTGCTTCTGGAGGGAATCGGAGAAGATGTGGATCGGGAAGGGCTCAGGGAAACGCCTGTGAGGATCGCCCGGATGTATGAAGAAATTTTCGGAGGGATGGATGAGGATCCGGCCGTCCCTTTGTCCAAGCAGTTCCAGGCGGAAAACGCGGGAATCGTCCTGGAAAAGGATATTACCTTTTATTCCACCTGCGAACATCATCTGATGCCCTTTTTCGGGAAGGCCCATGTTGCCTATCTTCCGGCCGGTAAGGTGGTGGGACTGAGCAAACTGGCAAGAACGGTGGAAATATTTGCCAGAAGGCCGCAGCTTCAGGAAAAGCTGACAGCCCAGGTGGCGGATGCCATGATGGATTATCTTCAGCCCAGGGGCGTAATGATAATGCTGGAGGCGGAGCATATGTGCATGACCATGCGCGGAGTCAAAAAGCCGGGCAGTAAGACCGTGACAGTGGCGGTAAGAGGCGCATTTGAAGAAAACAGCGGGCTGCAGGAAACCTTTTATCACATGCTGGGGAGATAAAGGCCCGGCAGGCGCTGGAAAGATTAAGGATAAAGAAGGATACATATGGACAGAATCAACGGAATAATCAGGAATGCCTGTTATCAGGAATGTCTGCAGAAAAACAGGGCGCATGAGGAAACGCGTATTTTCTGCAGGCATGATATGGCCCATTTCCTGGATGTGGCCCGGCTGGCATGGATTGAGAATCTGGAGCGCGGCAGCGGGATTGACAGGGAGCTTGTTTATGCGGCGGCCCTGCTGCATGACTGCGGGCGTTACCGGCAGTATGAGGATGCCGTTCCCCATGAACAGGCCAGCGGGGAGCTGGCTGCGGGAATTTTGGAGGTCTGCGGCTTTGCGCCGGAAGAAAAAGAAGAGATCTTAGCTGACATACTTCGGCACCGTGATAAGGAAATGGCTGAAGAACGGGGGCTTTCAGGCCTGATCTATCGTGCCGATAAACAGAGCCGGAGCTGTTTTGCCTGCCCTGCCGAGGGGGAATGCGACTGGAGCAGGGAAAAAAAGAATTTGCTGCTGCGGATGTGAATGGAAGAAAGAAGAGGGAAAAGATATGTATATAGGCGGAAAAGAGTTTGCTGACAGAGGAAAGACATATATTATGGGAATCCTGAACGTTACGCCGGATTCCTTTTCTGATGGAGGAAGATACAACCATCTGGATGCTGCGCTGAGGCATGTGGAAACTATGATAAAGGATGGCATGGACATACTGGATATCGGAGGGGAGTCCACCCGGCCGGGTTATATCAGGATTTCCGATGATGAAGAGGCCGAAAGGGTGGTTCCGGTAATAGAGGCGGTCAAAAGCCGTTTTGATGTCCCGGTTTCTCTGGATACCTATAAATATCAGGTGGCCCGGGCGGGAATACAGGCGGGTGCAGATTTGATTAATGATATATGGGGATTGAAATACGACGGCGGAAAGATGGCGGAAACCATAGCTAAGAGCGGGCTGCCCTGCTGCCTGATGCATAACCGGGCCGAGGCGGACTACACTGATTTTCTGGAGGACATGGCCTCTGATATGGCGGAAACCTTGAGAATAGCGGAAGCGGCGGGAATCAGGGATGACAGGATCATTCTGGATCCGGGCGTGGGTTTTGGCAAGACTTATGAAAATAATCTGGAGATTATCAACAGTCTGGAAAGCCTGCATATTTTTAACTGCCCTCTGCTTCTGGGAACATCCCGCAAATCGGTTATCGGGCTGGCGCTGGATCTGCCTGCCGAAGAACGGATGGAGGGAACTCTGGTTACCAGTGTGTTTGGCGTGATAAAGGGGTGTTCCTTTCTCAGGGTGCATGATGTGAAGGAAAATAAAAGGGCGGTACAGATGGCGGAAGCTATTCTTTCGGGAGGAAAAAGCTGACAGTAACTTTTTGATCTTTAAGTTTGCGTCTGTGATAGACAGACAGGAGGGTTGACAGGAGGATAAAGGATGAAAGATCAAATACGGATAACAGGACTTGAGGTATATGCGCATCATGGAGTTTTTCCCGAAGAAAAAGAAAAAGGGCAGCATTTCTTCCTGGACGCGGTTCTTTATACGGATATCAGAAAGGCCGGCCTGACGGATGATTTGGACTGCGCCACCGACTACGGACAGGTATGTAAGCTCATAAACCAGGTGATGACCGGACAGACCTATGATCTGATAGAACGGGCGGCGGAGCGGGTGGCGCAGGAAATTTTACTGACGTTTCCCCTGGTGGGGCGGCTGGAGCTGGAGCTGCATAAGCCGGAAGCACCTATTCCGTATCCTTTCGGGGATGTGTCGGTAAAGATTGAAAGAGGCTGGCATAAGGTGTACATTGCTTTTGGTTCCAATATGGGGGAGAAGGAATATTATCTGGAAAAAGGGCTGGATGAACTGAAAAGGCATCCATTGTGCAAATCGGGGAAAATGTCATCCATTTACCGCACCTCACCTTACGGAGGGGTGGAGCAGGAGGATTTTCTTAATGGCGTGCTGGAGCTTTATACCTTGCTGAGCCCTTTTGAACTGCTGGAAAAAATGCAGCAGGTGGAAAACCTGGCGGGACGTGAGCGGAAAGTCCACTGGGGACCGAGGACTCTTGATTTGGATATGCTTCTGTATGATGATCAGATCATCGATTCGGAAAAGCTGACCGTGCCTCATGCGGATATGCAAAACAGGGATTTTGTTCTCGTGCCGTTATGCGAGATAGCGCCTTATGTGAGGCATCCGTCTACGGGGAAAACTATAAAACAGCTGCTGGAAACGCTGCAGATGGGCGGAGAGCGTCATGTGCTGGAATAGGAAATTATTTAAAGTTTATGTAAAATAACGTATTATTTTGTTGCATATGGAGAGTGAACAGTTGTACTATAAATAAAATATACCGGATTAGGGAAGGGTTGAGAATCTGAGGTTTTCAGCCTCCCTGATTTGCAGGCGGAAACAGCCGCATGCAAAAGAGGACGGATAGGAGTAAAACATGGATTTAGGAGATTTAAGAACGCAGATCGATGCGGTGGATGAACAGATTGTAGACCTGTATGAAAGAAGGATGGATATCTGCAGACAGGTGGCTGAAGTGAAGATTGAGACAGGTAAAAAAGTGTTTGACCGGGATCGGGAGAAGGAAAAGATTGCCAAAGTCAAATCGCTTACCCACACTGATTTTAACAAGACCGGAATCGGGGAATTGTTTGAGCAGATCATGTCCATGAGCCGCAAGCTGCAGTATCAGCTTCTGACAGAGAAGGGGACGATAGGGCGCCTGCCTTTTATCGGCGTGGATTCCTTAGGGGACGACCGGGTGCGCGTCGTGTTCCAGGGTGCAGAGGGAGCTTACTCCCAGGCAGCCATGCATCAGTATTTCGGGGATGCGGTTAACAGCTTCCATGTGGATACCTTCCGGGATGCCTGCTGTGCGATCGAAGAGGGAAGCGCTGATTTTGCGGTGCTTCCCATTGAAAATTCCACGGCGGGAATTGTAAATGAAATCTATGATCTGCTTGTGGAGTTCGAAAATTATATCGTGGGAGAGCAGATTATTAAAATAGAGCATTGCCTTTTGGGAGTGCCGGGGGGCAGGATAGAGGATATCAGGACGGTATATTCCCATCCCCAGTCCCTGATGCAGAGCGCCCGTTTCCTTTCGGAGCATGACTGGAAGCAGATCAGCCTGCCGAACAACGCATTTGCAGCCAGAAAGGTGGCGGAAGAAAAGGATCCCAGCCAGGCGGCTATCGCCGGAGAATATGCGGGCAGGGTATACGGCCTTGAGGTGCTGAAAAAGCCAGTTAACCAGTCCGACACCAATTCCACACGTTTTATCATTATCACCAATCAGAAGATTTTCCGCAAAGATGCGAAGAAGGTGAGCATCTGCTTTGAAATCCCCCATGAAAGCGGCTCCCTGTACCATATGCTTTCTCATTTTATCTACAACAACCTGAATATGACCAAGATTGAAAGCCGTCCGATAGAAGGGCGCAACTGGGAATATCGGTTTTTCATTGATTTTGACGGCAATCTTGCGGACAGCGCGGTCAAAAATGCCCTGCGCGGGCTGAGGGATGAGGCCAGGAATATGAAAATTCTCGGTAATTACTGATAAGATGAGAGAGGGAATATGGGATGAGAGAGAAAGAATTAATTGTATATAAAGATTTTGGGTCAGACACCAGTCTCCTTATGGATATGGTATGGCTGATGGAGCATTACGGAAGTGGTGAAGAAGGAGTTCAGAAGGAGAGCGCCCTTTTGTATGACTGCATGCACGGCCTTTTGGAAATGGCGGGCAGCCATGGCTTTTCCGGCAATCTCTGGCACTGCTATCTAACGAACCTGCTGGTGAACAATGAAAACAGCTACAGCCGTGCGTGTGAAATCCGGGGTAAAGTGGAAGGGACGATCAACGAGGCCGTGCTTCATGACATCATCATTTTTAAGGAATTTTTTGATTATGATTTTACGGATATGATGGAGAAGCTGCAGGTTCCCGCCTTTTCTCTTGTCCTTTCCTATGAAGGGAATATGCAGGAGAGCAAGGTATACAATACCCGTATCCGGGACAGGATATGTACGCTCGCCGTGCGTTTCAAGGAAAACAGGACGCCGGAGGAAATGAAGGATACCCTGACGGAATTTTATAAGGAATATGGCGTAGGGAAATTCGGCCTGCACAAGGCTTTCCGTATTTCCCATAAGGAGGACGAAACGCTGATTGAGCCGATTCTGAATATCGCCCATGTCCAGCTGGGGGATCTGATAGGCTACGAGACGGCCAAGAAAAAACTGGTAGACAATACGGAAGCCTTTGTAAAAGGGAAAAAGGCCAATAACTGCCTTTTATACGGAGATGCGGGAACGGGAAAATCCTCAAGCATCAAAGCAATTGCCAATGCATATTATTCTCAGGGACTGCGCATTATTGAGGTATATAAGCATCAGTTCCAGGACTTAAATAATGTAATCGCCCAAATCAAGAACAGAAATTATAAATTCATTATTTATATGGATGATTTAAGCTTTGAGGATTTTGAGATTGAATATAAATATCTGAAGGCCGTGATAGAAGGCGGGCTGGAAAAGAAGCCGGCCAACGTGCTGATTTATGCGACCTCCAACCGAAGACATCTGGTACGTGAGAAATTCAGCGATAAAAGAGAGCTGGATGATGATCTGCATAATAATGATACAGTACAGGAGAAATTATCACTGGTGTCCAGGTTTGGGGTGACCATTTATTTCGGCGCCCCGGATAAATCCCAGTTCCAGGATATTGTAAAGGCTCTTGCTGCGCGCTATGGCCTGACCATGCCGGAGGAAGAACTGCTTGCGGAAGCCAATAAATGGGAACTGTTCCACGGAGGGCTTTCCGGAAGGACGGCGCAGCAGTTCATTGATTATCTGTCCGGGTGCGAAAGCGTTGCCGGCGGGCAGCAGTGAGGAAAGGAAGGGATGTGGAGTGAAGACTTTTGCAGCTATTGACGTAGGTTCTTATGAGTTATCCATGAAAATATTTGAATTTTCACCGAAAATCGGCATTAGGGAAATCGACCATATCCGTCACAGGATTGATTTGGGAAACGATACCTTTGCCACGGGAAAAATCAGCTATGAAAAGGTGGACGAACTCTGCCGCGTCCTCCGGGAATTTGTGGACATCATGCGGGGCTATAAGGTGGAGGATTTCAAGGCTTACGGCACCAGCGCCATCAGGGAAACGGAAAATACCATGATAGTGCTGGATCAGATCCGCCAGCGCACAGGAATCCGCATTGAGGTGCTGAGCAATTCCGAGCAGAGGTTCCTGGATTATAAATCCATTGCCCTCAAGGGACAGGATTTTAATAAAATCATCGAAAAAGGAACGGCCATCGTTGATATCGGGGGCGGCAGCATTCAGGTGTCCCTGTTTGACAAGGATACGCTTGTGGCTACCCAGAACCTTCGTCTCGGCGTACTCCGCCTGCAGGAGCTGCTGAACAAGCTGAATGCGAAACCGTCCAAATATGAGGGGCTGCTGGAAGAGATTATTGAAAGCCAGCTGTCCGTTTTTAAAAGGATGTATCTGAAGGATCGGACTATTGATAATATCATTATTGTGGATGATTATGTTTCCGCCCTCATACAGAAGCGCCTTACCGGCTCACAGACGCCGGGATATGTGGACAGCGCAAGCTATGAAATGTTTATGCAGATCATGCGCACACATACAAAGGAAGAAATTGCGGCAAGGTTCGGAATTTCTACGGAAAGCATTCCTCTGATATTTATTTCCGCTGTCCTCATCTACCGGGTGGCCCTGCTTATGGAAGCGAAGCTGCTGTGGGCACCGGGAGTGACGCTTTGCGACGGCATTGCTTACGAGTTTGCGGAAAAAAATAAGATCGTCGGGCCGAAGCATGATTTCGAGCAGGATATTGTGGCGTGTGCCCGAAATATCAGCAAAAGATTTATGGGAAGCAGACGAAGAGGAGAAACGCTGGAATATATCTGCACCACCATCTTTGACAGCATGAAAAAGGTACATGGCCTTGGAAAAAGGGAGCGTCTGCTGCTTCGGATAGCCGCCCTGCTCCACGACTGTGGGAAATATATCAGCATGGTGAATCTGGGCGAATGCTCCTACAGTATTGTCATGGCTACGGAAATCATAGGCCTTTCCCATAAGGAGAGAGAGATCGTAGCCAATGTGGTGAAATATAACCATCAGGAATTTGATTACTATGAGGAGCTGGGAACAACAACGACGCTGGATCCCCAGGCCTATCTGACTATCGCCAAGCTGACGGCTATTATTCGTGTGGCAAATGGCCTGGATCGAAGCCATAAACAGAAATTCAAGGATTTCAAGACCACCCTCAGGGAGGATCAGCTGATATTCACTGTGAACACTGCAGAGGATATCACTCTGGAGAGAGGGCTGTTTGAGGCAAAGGCCTCATTTTTTGAAGAAGTATTCAGTGTGCATCCTGTCATTAAGCAGAAAAAAATCATTTAAAACGGAGAAAAGATTATGGCGGAGAAAAAAGATTATCTGGAGCCTGAGCTCTATACCAACAGGGAACTGAGCTGGATCCTTTTTAACAAAAGAGTGCTGTCGGAAGCAAGAGATAAACAGATCCCTCTTTTTGAACGATTAAAATTTTTAAGCATCACCGCTTCCAATCTGGATGAGTTTTTTATGGTGCGTGTTGCGTCCTTAAAGGATATGGTGAATGCCAAATATATCAAAAAGGATATTGCCGGCCTGACTGCCGCCCAGCAGCTGGAGCAGCTGAACGTGGTGACCCATGATCTGGTTTCCCAGCAATATTCTACATACAATCGTTCTCTGCTGCCTCTGCTGAAGGCAAATGGACTGACTGTTGTGGAGCAGCATGAAAATCTGAATGAAGAACAGGCTGCCTATGTGGATGCCTATTTTGATGATAATGTTTACCCTGTCCTGACCCCCATGGCGGTGGATTCCTCCAGGCCCTTCCCTCTGATTCGCAACAAGTCCCTGAATATCGGGGCGCTGCTTTCCAAACGCAAGGAAAAGGGAGAACTGGAGTTCGCTACGGTGCAGGTCCCCAGCGTCCTGTCTCGTATTGTGCCGATTCCGGCGGAAAAAGCCGGTGAAAAGGCCGTCATCCTTCTGGAGGAGGTCATAGAACGGAATATTTCCAGACTGTTTCTGAATTATGATGTGGTATGCTCCCATCCCTTCCGTATCATGAGGAATGCGGATTTGACCATCGATGAGGACGAAGCGGAGGATTTGCTGAAGGAAATTGAAAAGCAGCTGAAAAAGAGGCAGTGGGGCCAGGCGATCCGGCTGGAAGTGGAAGCCGGTGTGGATAAGCGCCTGCTGCGCATGATTAAGGATGAGCTTTCTATTGAGGAAGAGGATATTTACCGTATTGACGGCCCTCTGGATCTTACCTTCCTGATGAAAATGTACGGAATGGAAGGCTTTGCCCATCTGAAGGAAGAGAAATATGTTCCCCAGCCGGTACCGGAATTCATGGAGGAGGGAAGTGTCTTTGAAAAGCTGAGAGAAGGAGACATCCTGCTTCATCATCCCTTCCAGACCTTCGAACCTGTGGTGCAGTTTATAAGAGAAGCCGCCAAGGATCCGGACGTGCTGGCGATCAAGCAGACTCTTTACCGTGTCAGCGGCAATTCCCCCATTATCGCGGCATTGGCCCAGGCGGCGGAAAACGGGAAACAGGTTTCCGTACTGGTGGAGCTGAAGGCCCGTTTTGATGAAGAAAATAATATTGTATGGGCGAAAAAGCTGGAAAAAGCCGGCTGTCATGTTATATACGGTTTGGTGGGCTTAAAGACCCACAGCAAAATAACTCTGGTGGTCCGCAGGGAAGAGGACGGCATCCGCCGTTATGTGCATCTGGGAACCGGAAACTATAATGACGCCACCGCAAAGCTTTATACGGATATCGGTATGATGACCTGTTCCGAGGCTATCGGGGAGGATGCCACAGCTGTATTCAACATGCTGTCAGGCTATTCGGAGCCTCTTTCCTGGAATAAGCTTTCGCTGGCTCCGCTGTGGCTGAAGGATAAATTCCTGTATCTGATCGCCAGAGAGATAAAGAACGCTAAGGCAGGGGAACAGGGCCATATCATAGCCAAGATGAATTCCCTCTGCGACAGGGATATCATAGCCGCCCTGTATGAAGCCAGCGCGGCGGGAGTGAAGATTGAACTCATTGTCCGCGGAATCTGCTGCCTGAAGGTGGGGATTCCGGATGTCAGTGAAAATATTTCCGTCCGTTCCATCGTAGGAACCTTCCTGGAACACAGCCGTATTTTTTATTTTGAAAACGGGGGCAACAGTGAAGTCTATTGCTCCAGTGCGGACTGGATGCCCAGAAACCTGGAACGGCGTGTGGAAATCATGTTCCCGGTGGAGGATCCCAGGCTGAAAGAAAAGGTGATGCATATTCTGGAGGTACAGCTTCGGGATACGGTAAAAGCCCATCTGCTTCAGCCGGACGGCAGCTATGAAAAAGTGGATCGCAGGGGAAAAGAAACCTTCAATTCCCAGGAAGCCTTCTGTATGGAAGCGATAGAAGCGGCCAAAGCACAGGAAGAACCTCATGACGGCAGGGTTTTTATCCCGGAAAAGCATGTGGAAATGGAATAACAGGATAAAAGGAGTTTGTCGGCATGAAAAAGAAGATAATACTGGCGTCCGCATCACCCAGAAGGCAGGAGCTTCTGACGCAGATTGGCCTGGACTTTGAAGTTCATCCCAGTGACTGGGAGGAGAAGACGGAAAAAGAACTTCCCGGAGAGGTGGTACAGGAGCTTTCCTTCCATAAGGCCATGGAAGTATATCATAGGCTGCAGGCCGGCGCAGGGGAAAGCCTTGCTGAAGAATCCTTGGTGGTAATAGGAGCGGACACGATAGTAGCCTGCCAGGGGCAGATCCTGGGCAAGCCCGGAGATAAGGAACGGGCGGCAGGGATGCTGCGCCTGCTTCAGGGAGGCGTTCATCAGGTCTATACCGGCGTTTCCCTGGTATGGCAGGAACAGGGGAAAACAGAGAGCTTTTCCTTCTATGAGTGCACAGATGTACGGGTTTTTCCCATGAAGGAAGAGGAAATTGCCGGCTACGTGGAAACCGGGGAGCCTATGGATAAGGCGGGAGCCTATGGGATACAGGGCCGTTTTGCGGCTTTTATCCGGGGAATTGACGGAGATTATAATAATGTGGTGGGCCTTCCGGTGGGAAGGCTTTATCAGGAAATGAAAAAAAGAGAATTCATTTAGGAGAAAGGCATTGGGACGATGAAAAAAGCTGTAATTTTTGATTTGGACGGCACGCTGGCCAACACAATAGAGTCCCTTACCTATTGCGGAAACAGGGCTTTAAGAAAATTCGGGCTGCCTGAATTCGAAGAGGCGGATTATAAATATTTTGTGGGAGACGGAGCCGCCGTTTTGGTGCGCCGTGCCCTGGATAAAGCCGGCGATACCGGCCTTATCCATTTTCAGGAAGTGTTTGAGGAATACTCCAGGCTGTTTGAGAAGGACTGTATGTACCATGTAAGGCCCTATGAAGGAATCAGGGAGCTTTTGGAGGAACTGAAGAAAAGGCAGATCCGCATTGCAGTCCTTTCCAACAAGGCCCATGAGAACAGCATTCAGGTGGTGGAAACCCTGTTTGGCGCAGGATATTTTGACTGGGTACAGGGGCAGATGGACGGCGTCCCTAAAAAGCCGGATCCCGCCGGAGTATATCAGATTCAGAAAAAGCTGGGGCTGCCGAAGGAAGCATTTCTCTATACGGGAGATACCAGCGTGGACATGAAGACCGGTAAGGCGGCGGGGATGTTTACCGTCGGGGTTCTGTGGGGCTTCCGTGACAAGCAGGAACTGGAGGAAAACCATGCGGACGTGATTATCGAAAGGCCGGCTGAGCTTCTTTCGTTTCTGTAGAAAAAGCTGTCCGAACCGAGAATGACAATAACCATGCGATGGCGGAAGCATCCGCCCGCCGGCAGGAAAGGCTGAAAAAACATGATTAAGTTAATTGCTTCTGATATTGACGGAACGTTGATCCCGGATTCCACACCCGACCTGTATCCGGAAATGGTGGAAGAAATCAAAAAACTGACGGACAGGGGAATCCTTTTCTGCGGGGCGAGCGGAAGGCAGCTTGCCAGCATCCGCAGAGTATTCCGGGAGGTGGAAGACCAAATCTGTTACATTGCGGAAAACGGGGCACATGTATATTATAAGGGGAAGGATCTCGCACTTACCGCCATGAAGCCTGAATATGCCAGGCAGATCGTGGAACAGCTCCGCGGCCTTGGCAGCGAATATGAATTTACCGTATCAACTCCCCACGGAAGCCTGCTGGAAACTAAAAACAGGCTCTTCCTGGACATGATGAAATATGGATACCATAATATTTTCCGCCAGGTTGAGGATGTACTGGCGGAAGAGGAAGTAATTCTGAAAATAGCTGTTTACCACAGAGGAAGCATCCGGCAGCTTGGAGAAGAATTATTGATTCCCCAGTGGGGCGGCCTTGTCAAAACCTGCGTGGCCGGTGAGGAATGGGTGGATTTCATGGATGCCTCGGTGGATAAGGGAAATGCCCTGCGGACATTACAGCAGTTTTTTGGCGTTGCCAAAGAAGAAACCATGGCATTTGGAGACAATACGAATGATATCGGCCTGATGCAGGCAGCCGGCCTCAGCTATGCGGTGGAAAACGCCAGGCCGGAAGTGAAGGCGGCCGCCCGTTTTACCTGTCCTTCTTACCTGGAAAAGGGTGTGTGGAAGACAATTATGGAGAGATGTGGGAAAGAATCATAACAAGTTCAGCCTGCTCAGAATGAAAATAGAATTGTCTTAATTAATACAAAAAAGTCATCATGGTTTGCCCTATAAACAGCAGAAGCCATGATGGCCTTTTTTCTTTCCTATAATATCCGGTTCGGTTCCTTCCAATTACGTAAGTATCAATCCCAATAATGCCGTACCCTTTCCTGAGCCTCCTGTTCACTGATGTTAAACCGAAGTTTCAGTTTTTCTGCCGTCTGTTCAAAGGTCAGGTTCATTTCTTTACAGATTTCTATAATTCCTTGTTCTATTCCCAGGGCAATTCCCTCTTCCATGCCGTTCTTATACTCGCTTGCACGGATTTTTCTCATTTCCTCTTCTTCATTGTATTCAAAGATTGACACTGCTATCACCTCCGCTCTTTGTGCCGACAGGAAATCTGCCAGAATGCCTTCTCTGATGCATTCCGTTACTGCCCGCTCAACCGCTTCCTCAATTCGCATGCTCTTTGCATATTTTCTGACCCGATCTACGTACTGGCTGTATTCCTTCAATGTCCTGCATTTTTCCATCAAATCTTTATTGTGGCCCAAATTGATGTTCAGCATGAGTACCTTCAGTTCCAGCTCCGGTTCCGCCGTTTCTTTTTCAAAAGCATCTGACAGACACAGGATTTGCCTTTCCGGCTGCTCCCCTGTGCCATTGTAAAATACAACGAACCGGGGCACCGGAATTTTCACCAGTGTGGAAGAATAGATTGTCTCATCCCGAGCATATTTTTCCAGCTGTTTGGCAATGTATACCAAATCCCTCAGCGGCATGTTGGGATTATATGTTGCCTGGTGCTCGTACAGATTCAGCTCAGAATCCAGCAGGAACGAGATATCGTTCTTAAAATTCATATATATTGCATTGTCCAGGGTACAGATTGTCAGGCCGTCCGGGCTGTTATATGCGGAACCATTCAGCGCGTTGTACAATTCCAGCAATTCCTTCTTTTCCCGAAATAGCATTCGGAAAACCGTATCCTTCTGATTTCTTACTACGTGCAGTTCTTCTGCCATAAGCTGCTCCTTTCTGTTTGTGTGCGGAGCAACCTTCCCAATCAGCCGCTCCTGCTTTCTTTGTTGGATAGTAAGCATAGAGTTTCTGAATTGAGAATGGAAATCAGACGGCACATGTGGCCAAGATTCGTTAGAAATTTATGCTTGCGTTTATTTTATCACTACTTTTACGTAAATTCAACATTTCCTGTCGGGAATTTTCTCTGTGCTAGAATGCCAAAGTAAATTCCAGTTCATATATCCTACCAGATTTAAGTTTGACACTCCTTCCTTTACAATGGACATTGCAGTATGTCTGTTGGAAAGGAGTTTTTATGTCCAAATCAATTCATACACAAAAACATATGACTCTCTCTGACAGAATCTACATCGAACAGGCTCTGTCTAATCATGATTCCTTCAAAGATATAGCTGCCGTTTTGAAAAAGGATCCTTCCACTATCTCTAAAGAGATTCGAAAACATAGAAGGCCTAAAGACGGCAGTCATTATCATCTGAAAAATAATTGTGCTCTGCTTTCCTCCTGCAATCGCAGCCGTATATGTGATGGCAAACTTTGCAATTATCTTTGCAAACGCAGCAAAACCTGTGACTGCACAAAGCATTGCCCGTATTTCTTCCCTTATCTTTGTCCGAAACTCAAAAAGCCTCCCTATGTCTGCAATGGCTGCTCCAATCATGCCTGCCGACACGATAAGTTTTTCTATCGGGCCAAAGATGCGGATACTTCTTATGAACAGACCAAGCATGAATGCAGACAGGGAATTAATCTTACCCCGGAAGAAAGAGCTGCCTTAGACGAGCTTGTGGCACCTCTCATTCTCAACGGACAAACCATGGATCATATTTTTACGGAACACAAAGAAGAAATCCCCTGCTCGGAACGCACTCTTTATCGTTACATTGATTCCGGTATTCTTTCCGTAAGAAACATTGATCTTCCAAGAAAAGTAAAATATAAACCGCGCAGGCAATCTGACACTTCCGAAAAGTTAACGAGAGAATGTACCATCGGCAGAACCTACACCGATTTTCTTGAATATCTCGAACAGTATCCTGAAACAAACGTGGTTGAAATGGATACGGTAGTTGGTCCGGAGCCGGGTAAAGTTATTCTTACCATGCTTTTTAGAAACGGTACCTTTATGTTAGCTTTTCTCATGGATAATACAAAAAGCGAGTCTGTCATTAACGTATTTCATTTTCTTCAAAGGGAATTAGGGACGGAAGTGTTTTCCCGCCTCTTTCCTGTAATTCTTACTGACAGAGGTCCTGAATTTTCTAATCCATGGGCTATGGAATGCGATGAATATGGGGAAATTCTTTCAAAGGTATTTTACTGTAATGCAAATGCACCTTATCAAAAAGGGAGATTAGAAAAGAATCATGAGTTCTTACGCTATATCATGCCAAAAGGAACTTCTTTTGACGCTATGACGCAGAAATATATAACCCTTGCTGTGAATCACATCAATTCCACGGCAAGAGGCAGTTTAAATGGCAGGACGCCATTTGAACTTGCCTCCATGCTGCTTGACGAGAAGCTGTTCAAACTTCTTCGTTTGGAACCGATAGAACCTGACAAGGTTCTACTCAAACCCGCACTGCTTAAACAGCGCTAAGCATTTTTGAAACAGACATACTGCACGACAACGGCATACTCTTTCAGTCAGACAACCGGAATTCAGTTTGACAGACACCCTTCCGGTTGTCTGTTTTCCATGCAGAAAAACAGACTGTTTCCCTAACTATCATACATCTTTCTATTAAAAATGCCAAAGAAAAAGTTAGCTCAACCCCGCATTTTCTTTGGCATTCTAGAATTTCATTTGTCACTGGAATTTACTTTGGCATTCAACCGAATTTTCTCTGTCCTAGAATTTTCTTTGTAACGGTTCAGCCCCTCTCCGTCTTTCGGGCCTGTGTTTCCGGCCTGGGGTTCCTTCCCCTCCGCTGCCGGTTCCGTCCATGCAGAGGTCCTTAGAGGGAAAACGACTTTTAGTCGTTTGCTCTCGCTCGGATAAACACGCAGCGGTACTGTTATGTAGTGACTTTTGTCAATAGGGTAAATGGTATCAAA
>OLQH01001682.1_pt1 | contig 15865 bp, 14 predicted proteins | sample 1672671 | NCBI WGS metagenome assembly OLQH01 (sample SAMEA3136712, study PRJEB25190) | human gut metagenome
AATGGCTGCTTGGAGGAATCTGTCTCCAACTTGCAACAGGGTATACCGTAGCTTTTGGTGTATATCAGATTGGTACATTGATCACAACAGGATCTTTTGGCACCGCATTTATTCCGGGACTTATCGCAGTTATTGTATTTGCTTTGATTATTCTCTGGAGAATCCGTAAGTCAGATAAAGAGTTTGCTTCAGAATACAGCCTGCATTCTGTAAAATCATAAAGGATAAAAGTTATAGCAGACGGTGGACAGAGAAGAAGTACTTTGTCCACCATTTTTATTAGAAAAGGATGTGAAATGCTCTATGGAAAATATGATAGCAGTTCTTGTTATTGTAATCTTAGTAGGGAGTGCAGCTGCATATCTTATTAAGGCAAAAAGAAGCGGAGTGAAATGTGTTGGATGTCCAGCGGGAGGAAATTGCAGCAGCAAAAATAAAAAGAAAAAAAAGAAATTGACGGGTCCGGTCATCGCAAAGAAAACCATGTTTATTACAGGAATGCATTGTGAACATTGTGTACAAAGTGTGACAGATAGCTTGAATCGGATTGATGGAGTCTCCGCCAGAGTAGATCTTAATAAAAGTTGTGCTGAGATATCCCTTGCCCGTGAAATAGGGGAAGATATCCTGATCTGCGCAGTAGAAAAAGCAGGGTTTTTAGTTGAGTCTATTCAAAGCTAGACCGTGGTATTTCATATGGGAGAAAGCGGGTATGAACGGTGAAAAAGAAAGTATTATTATAAAACTGAAAGAAAATGGCTGCAGAATTACAAAGCAGCGTAAAATGATTTTAGATATTATCCTGGAAGACAGGTGTTCCAGCTGCAAGGAAATTTATGCCCGGGCGGTGAAACTTGACCAGAGCATTGGGATGGCAACCGTTTACCGTCTGGTAAAGGAATTGGAGAATATCGGGGTGCTTAGCAGAGAAATCGTATATAAGTAGCCTGCAAATGACAAAATTTATCAATAAGGACTGTTAGAATTGACTATCTTAAATGAAAGTTGTTACTATGAAAAAATAAACAGAGTCTTATAGAAAAGGAAGTGATGTGGTTGTGAAACAACATAGGTTTTGGGCGTGGGCGTCCGTCTTTTGCTTTTTGATGGTATTCTATACAGGCTATAAACACAAATAATCAGGAGGTGCATAGGATGTTTAGTGATTCTACTTTGAAAAAAATCGGATGTTTTGTAGGAGGAGTCGTATTTGGGACTGCGGGTGTAAAGCTCCTTTCCAGTAAGGACGCAAAAAAGGTATATACAAACTGTACTGCGGCTGTGCTGAGGGCAAAAGACTGCGTTATGAAGACTGTTACAACAGTGCAGGAGAATGCAGAGGATATCCTTGCAGAAGCACAACAGATCAATGAAAAGCGTGCGCAGGAAGAGGCAATGCAGGTGCAGGAAGATGATGTTCAGGAGGATGGTGCGTCTGAACAGGAAGAAAACGAATAGGTAAAAGATGAAATTTCTTATCAAGCATGAAGTACAGGGCCGTCTCCGTATCCATGTTATCCGCAACCGGATGACATGTGCGGAGGCGGATGTTCTTTGCTGGGTCCTTGAAAAACAGAAAAATGTTGTAAAGGTCAAAGTATATGAGCGCACCGCAGATGCTGTGATCTATTATACAGGGGACAGGGAAGAACTGATCCATGGATTAAAACAGTTTCATTTTGAGAAAGCAGATGTTCCGGATAATGTAATCTCAAGCTCCGGGCGTGATTTAAATTCTGCATACAGGGAAAAACTGATCACAAAAACATTGCTCCATTATGGAGGGAAATTGCTCTTACCCAATCCGGTGAGAAAAACATGGCTGACTTTGAAAGCACTTCAATATATCGGAAAAGGGATCCGGTGCCTTGCAAGAATGAAAATAGAAGTTCCGGTATTAGATGCAACAGCAATTGGTGTGTCCGTACTGAGGGGAGATTTTAAAACGGCCGGTTCTGTCATGTTTCTGCTGGGAATCGGAGAATTGCTAGAGGAATGGACCCATAAGAAATCCGTAGGGGATCTGGCACGTAGCATGTCTCTAAATATCAAAAAAGTGTGGTTGAAAAGAGACGAGCAGGAGATTTTAGTTCCGGTCTCGGATATCCTGCCGGGTGACAGGGTGATCATACATATGGGCAATGTGATTCCGTTTGATGGAGAAGTGTCTTGCGGAGAAGGTATGGTAAACCAGGCATCTTTGACCGGAGAATCTCTTCCGGTACGAAGATGCGAGGGACAGTCCGTATATGCGGGAACTGTTTTGGAGGAAGGCGAATTGGAAATCGTAGTCAGAGCTGTATCAGGCTCTACCCGGTTTGAGAAGATTGTAACAATGATCGAAGATTCAGAGAAACTGAAATCAAATCTGGAAAGCAAGGCAGAACATCTGGCGGACCGTCTGGTGCCTTATACTCTGGTTGGAACAGCTATCGTCGGTCTGCTGACACGAAATGTTACAAAAGCGCTCTCAGTTCTTATGGTGGATTTTTCCTGTGCATTGAAGCTGGCTATGCCGATTGCAGTCCTTTCTGCAATACGGGAAGCAGGACAGAATGGAATTACCGTAAAGGGTGGGAAGTATCTGGAGGCTGTGGCAGAAGCAGATATCGTCGTATTTGATAAGACCGGTACGCTGACAAAGGCGAAACCAATCGTAAAAGAAGTCATTGTGTTTGGTGATTATCCGGAACCGGAAGCACTGCGGATTGCTGCTTGTCTGGAAGAACATTTTCCACACTCTATGGCAAAAGCCGTCGTGGATGCTGCAAAAAGAAGAAGTTTGTATCATGAGGAGATGCATTCCAAAGTAGAATATATTGTTGCCCACGGTATTTCCTCCTATATAGAAGGGAAGAAAACAGTCATCGGCAGCAGCCATTTTGTGTTTGAGGATGAAAAGTGTCGGATTCGTCCGGAATATCAGGAGCGGTTCGATACGCTTCCAGGAGAATATTCTCATCTGTTTCTTGCCATTGACGGAGAACTGGTTGCAGTAATCTGTATCGAAGATCCTCTCAGGGAAGAAGCCGGGGAGATGGTAAGACTTTTGAAAGAAGAAGGCATTTCCAAGATTGTTATGATGACAGGAGATAGTGAACGTACTGCAGTATCCATTGCGAAACGAGTGGGAGTGGATGAATATTATTCCGAAGTGCTTCCGGAAGACAAGGCAGACTTCATTGAAAGAGAGAAAGCCGCAGGAAGAAAAGTAGTGATGATTGGTGACGGAATCAATGATTCGCCAGCTCTTTCAGCTGCAGATGCGGGAATTGCAATCAGCGATGGAGCAGAACTTGCGCGAGAGATCGCAGATATAACCATTGCAGCAGAAGATTTGAGGGAGATTGTTATACTAAAGCGCTTGTCAAATGCCATGATTAATCGTATCCAGGGGAATTATAGGGGAGTCGTTGGAATTAATGCAGCATTGATCGCACTTGGAGTGGCTGGCATAATCCGACCGACAACTTCTGCATTGCTACATAATACTTCTACTCTGGCCATCAGTTTGAAGAGTATGGGAAATTTATTGCCGACTAATTAATATAAAATATTCATATCGTTATAATTTTTAATGTCTGAATAGTTTGATTTGTAGACTATTCAGATATTTTTATAGAACTCAATAATTGTTGTCTAACTACAGAATTTGCAGATATATTTCCGCAAACAAACGGAGATATTTTGGCATATATCATATTAGTCTGGATAAAATTCCCGACGGCCGGCATCAATCAGGGCCTGTCGTTCCATGTGGAGCCTGACTGCAAATCAGTGCGAAAATAGGCGGTTTTGCAGGATTTCAGGGATAAAGCGCAGTCTGTTTGCAACCCATTTGCCACCCGAAAAAATGAAATGAACAAAAAATGAAGAAAAGCGGTTGAATACTCTGAACTAAATCGGAATGTCCAACCGCTTTTTTATTTACTAGGGATTGACCGCAGTGATGTAATTTTTTCCTCCCCCCCCTCAATTTTGAAGGATAGGAGAAAATGATTTACGGATGATAATATCTCAGCACGTGTTCCGGGTATTTCTGATCGCCGTAATCCCATGGGCCGGCAGTCTCATAAAAAGGATCGTTCTCAGACCGCGCAGTTTCGCCGCTGGCCATTTTGGCAAAAGCCTCTGAAGTTTTTTCAGACCAGGAGGTGATACCGTTCTTTTCCAGGTAGGAGAAGTAAACGTCTGCGCCGAAATTATAAGCCTGAAGGGCAAGGCGGATTCTGTCCATATCAGTGGGGCTGGATACGCCTGCTTTTTCCATTGCATATTTCAGTTCCTGGATTCCACATTCAATGGAGTAGGAAGTATCGGTGATCCCATTTGGAACCTGGGGGTATTTTTTATTGTACGCGCCCTCAGAGGACTGAAGAACGTCAGGACCGCAGCCAGAGCTTTCCTGCATCATCAGAGCAAGAATCAGATCTGTATAATCAGACATTCCGTATTCTGCGGCAATAGTCTCCACATCCTGACGGTAGGCTTCACAGGCAGAGTTAATAGTAAGTATCTCTGACGGCTGCTGCCGGAACCGTATCATCCCGCCTGTAACAGCAAGCAGAAGAATGATCAATGCCGCGGCAAGAAACAGTTTCTGCTTTCGTACCTGTTTTTGTCTCAAGCGCTTTCTGCGGCGTGCGCGAAGCTCCCGGTGGGAGCTGGAGTCTGTTTTCTGGCGGCGCGAAGCTCCGGGATTTTTAACAGAAGCGCTTTTTTTACTGGCAATAGAGGCTTTGTTATTGGAGACTCTGTTTTGGGATCTTGCAGAAGATACGTTGTCTGAGGGGACAGAGCTGCTTTCTTTCTGCCTTGCAGGCAATCTGTTCTGTTGTATTTTTAAAGTTTCTTTATCTGATGTATTCATAGCATTATTGTATCGGGAAAACCCTGTTTTGAAAAGAAAAGAATTATTATGAAAGTCTTAAAAATTGGTGAACACCACATAGAAAATTGAAAATAGCAAAGGTCTATGGTATGATTTGGAGGAAGTATCGCACTCAGATCTGAATCATCAATGAATATATAAAGTTAAGAGATTTTTTATGTATACTGATTTGTAAGCTATTGCAGAATGAAAAGACTGGTGGGTCATATAAAAACATACACCGGGCTTATCCTTTTAACTATCAATGAGCAAATTTAAAAAGCAGTAAAATCCTCGCTGATTTGTCTTTCTGAGAGGCAAATATAGAGGCAAAAAATTCTTTTTTGTCCGTATATTACGGATTTCACTGTGTGAAACTTGATATTTGGTCATTTACAGACAATGAGATATGATAAAACAACATAGAGGTGACAGACAGGCTGTGCCGGTAAAAATATGTAGTTTTTAACAGGGCAGCCGGAAAGAAAAGGTGAAAAGTATGAAAAACAGATTCTGGCTTCTGCTGTTATCAGCGGTTTTGGTTTTCAGGGGAACTGCTGTTTATGCGGATGTGGCAGATTATCAGACAGTGACGCAGGAAGAACAGAAAGAAAATAAAACCATACAGACTTTTGAGACAGACGATGGACAGGGCAATTCTGTAAAAGTCGCAGCGTGCAGCGACATACTTTATGTGACAGCCAAGGCAGCAGCCCTCCGGTCAGTACCCGGTGATGAAGGAGAGGCTCTTGCAGAGGTCGGCCTTGGGGATGAAGTTTCCAGAAGCGCTGTGTGCGACAATAACTGGAGTAAAGTTTCTGTGGAAAAAAACGGGAATAAGGTGATCGGTTACATACAGAATCAGATGCTCAGTGCTGATATTCAGATTCAGCCGGAGAACGATCAGGTAGAGGTAAAAGCAGACAGCAGTATTCTTGATTATCCGGGGAGAAAAGACGGAGAAGTAGTGGGAGAAGTGCTGGAGCTTGATCAGGTAAAGCGCACAGGAACCGTAAATGAAGTGTGGAGCAGAATTTCCTATGTGGACGAAAACGGAGCGGAGCAGACCGGGTATATCCCTACCAGCGCTCTGGATCTTCCGGAAACGGTACAGACGGCAGATGCCGGAATTGATAAAAAGCTGGATGCAGGAACTCTTTCAGAAAGCAGCGGAGAAGGTGTTTTTGCAGAAGCAGTGGAGGCAGGCGGAAGTGTCAGTGAAGTCAATGGAGTACAGGTGGGAACTCCGGTTGCAGCATCCTCAGATGCGAACCTGAAACCACTGGGAACTTTCCGCATCACACATTACTGTCCATGCAGCATCTGTTGCGGTCCGTGGGCCAATGGAATCACGTCTACAGGTGTAACCGCAACTACCAACCACACAATAGCAGTAGACCCGTCCCAGATCCCTTATGGCAGTCAGGTAGTGATAAACGGACAGGTATATGTGGCAGAGGACTGTGGAGGCGCCATTAAGACAAACTGTATTGATATTTATGTGGCAACCCATGAGGAAGGCGAGGCAAAGGGTGTCTATTATACGGATGTATACCTGATCCAGTAAATACAGAATGCAGTTTCTTTTCCATGCTCTGACAGTAAAGAATCCGGGCACATTTCAGCCTAGACCCGGGTATGCTGGCAGATGATTCTGGCAACTTCTTCTGCGCTTTCCTTCTGGCCGTTTTCTTCCCACTTCAGGAAGGTGTTCAGCAGACCGCCTGCATAGTAATAAATATCATATAAAGACTGAACAGTTTCTTTTGGCAGATAGGAAAGCATAAATTCATTGATTCCGTCCATGAGAATAGAATGAAGCCCGTTTTGTGTCATAGTCAGAAAAAAGGTTTTGTACTGATCAAAGAATTTAAGCGAAAAGACAACATGAGAATACTCCTGGTAATTTCCAAGCCCGGGAGTATTTTTTCGTGCCTTTAAATAGTCTGCAACGATTTCTTTCATATAATCAGTAAGCGCTTCCTGAACAGAATCGTAGTAATAATAAAATGTCATGCGGGACACTCCGGATCTTTTCGCAATTGCAGAAACATTTACACCGTTCATCCCTTTGTCCTGCATAAGCTCAATAATGGCTTCTCCAATACACATCCGGGTAAAAAGAGAGCGTTCTGTTTTTTGAGCGGTTTTGTATCCGTTTCCGGAGCAAGCAGTATTTTTCATATAATTTCCTCGTATTATGCCTGTTTCTATAAAATTATAAATGAGCAGATATCGAATTTTGCACAATAGAATCTATAATATATGGACATAAAAGAAATATTAAGCTTTATATGTGTATCCTATAAAGATAAACTTGTGATGATTTTGTGCTTTTTTTCAAATTTGTTCATTTATGCTTATAAAAAGTAAATACAGATTTTTGTACAACAATATCCGCAGCACACGGACAGAAAAATATCCCTGTGTACGTATACAAGACAGAAGATGTCTTTGGGCAAGCTTTTAAATTTGTTTATTTATAGTTTATCCGATGATTTCCTTACAGAAAGAAACATTTTGTAAATTGTATCATGTACCGAGATAGAATACAATGACAGGTATTGACAAAAATACAGAATCAGGAGAAATGGTACAATGACAAGATTTATTGCGGATTCCTGCAGTGATATGCTTCAGATGGAAGGCGTGGATTTTGTAGCGGTTCCGCTTACAATTTCCACAGATGTGAAAGACTATGTGGATAATGAAAATTTAGATGTAAAGGGCATGACGGAGGATCTGGCAGGCTATAAGGGAAAATCATGCACGGCCTGTCCCGGGGTGGAAAGCTGGCTGAAGGCATTTGAAGGGGCTGATGTTATTTATGTGGGAACAATGACAAGTACTCTTTCCGGAACTTATAATTCAGCGCTGGTGGCAAAGGAGATGTATCAGCAGTCACATCCGGAAGCCAGGATCCATGTTTTTGATACACTGAGCGCAGGACCGGAGCTGAGACTTCTTATGGAAAAATTGACGGAGTTGGACAAAGAGGGAAAAACGTTTGAAGACGTGGTACGGCTGGGATGCGAATATATGAAAAGAACCAGACTGTTTTTTGCACTGAAATCTTTACATAATCTTGCGCAGAATGGAAGAGTGAGCAAAGTGGTTGCCGCAGCCGCAGGGGTACTGGGAATCAGTGTTTTTGGAACAGCCAGCCAGGAGGGAACCCTGGAGCCTTCTGCAAAATGCAGAGGAAGAAAAAAGGTAGTGGAAGAATTTTTAAACGAGATTACGAAGACAGGATTTCGAAAAGGCAAAATACGGATCAGCCATGTAGATAATCTTTCTCTTGCAGAAAAGATCAGAGATTTGGTTCTGGAGCGCTTTCCTCAGGCAGAGATCCTTGTATATGAAGCCAGAGGACTTTGCAGCTATTATGCAGAGAGCGGAGGCGTTCTCGTAGGAGTGGAAGGAAATCTGTAAAAAAATAATCTGAGCTGAGCAGAGATTCTGAAGCTCTTTTCCGGAAACAAAAAGACTGATAAACAGTGTTCTTATGATGGAAACATTGCTTATCAGTCTCTTTTTATGTATTTTGGAAAAGTATTATATGACTATTCAGGCGTTTTTCAGAGCTTTTTCAAGATCAGCAAGAATATCATCAATATGTTCAATTCCCACAGACAGTCGGATCATTCCCGGAGAAACACCGGCCTCCCGCAGCTGTTCATCATTCATCTGACGGTGAGTGTGGCTTGCAGGATGAAGAACCATAGTCTTGGAGGCAGCAACATGAGTACAGATATTGGCAAGTTCCAGGCTGTCCATGAAACGGACTGCTGCCTCGCGTCCGCCTTCCAGCTCGAAGGAGATCACACCGCAGGAGCCGTTTGGCAGATATTTTTCTGCAAGGGCATGGTATTTGTCTCCCGGAAGTCCGGGATAAATAACCTTGGAAACCTTTTCATGTGACGCAAGGAATTCTGCTGTTTTCTGTGCATTGCTGCAGTGGCGCTCCATACGGAGAGGAAGTGTTTCCAGTCCGATATTCAGAAGGAAGCAGTTATTAGGAGAAGGGATGGAACCAAGATCTCTCATAAGCTGAGAGGTTGCTTTGGTGATATAGGCTTTTTTTCCAAACTGCTTTGTGTACACAACTCCGTGATAAGACTCGTCCGGCTGGGTAAGACCGTGGTATTTGTCACCGTAGGCTTCCCAGTCAAAGTTTCCGCTGTCAATGATCGCACCTCCTACCTGAAGTCCGTGACCATCCATATATTTTGTGGTGGAGTGGGTGATGATATCAGCGCCCCATTCAAAGGGACGGCAGTTGATGGGGGTGGCAAAGGTATTGTCAACAATAAGGGGAACTCCGTGCTGGTGAGCAACACTGGCAAATTTTTCGATATCCAGAACTACAAGGGCCGGGTTGGCAATGGTTTCCGCAAAAAGAGCCTTGGTGTTAGGACGGAAAGCATCCGCAATTTCCTCCGCAGATGCGTCTGTGTCCACAAAGGTACAGTCAATGCCCAGTTTTTTGAAGGTAACAGCAAGAAGATTAAAGGTTCCGCCGTAGATGGTGGAGGCAGCTACCACGTGATCTCCGGCCTCGCAGATATTAAAAACCGCATAAAAGTTTGCAGCCTGTCCGGAAGAAGTGAGAAGCGCCGCAACACCGCCTTCCAGTTCTGCGATTTTCGCAGCAACAGCATCGTTGGTAGGATTCTGAAGGCGGGTATAGAAATAGCCCTCGGCTTTCAGGTCAAAAAGCTGGCCCATTTCATCTGTAGTATCGTATTTAAAAGTGGTGCTCTGATAAATCGGAAGCGCACATGGTTCTCCCTTGGAAGGAGTGTAGCCTGCATGGAGGCATTTGGTTTCAAGTCTGTAATCGCTCATGTTTTTCAGTCCTTTCTGAGATGTAAATTCTGTTCGCAGGACAGTATTGCACCGCTGTGAACAGATGAAGAAACAATCTGGAATTATCATAGCACAAAAAAGGTTCAGTGACAATTAGAAGGGACAAAAAAGATAGGTAGTTGTTGGGGTTAAAGATCTGTGTTAAAGTAATCACAGCAGAACATTGCCTTTATGGATGAATACCGGGCAGATGACGGTATTGCTTCAGAATGGAGGCAGGAGAAGCATATGGAAAACCATTAAGATAACAGAGGTGACAGAATTATGGCTTATAAAATACTGATGGTGGAGGATGATTCTTCTATTGCGGCAGGTCTGAGTTATGCCTTGGAAAAAGAGGGATATCTTGTAACTCTGTGCAGAAAAATTTCCCAGGCCTTTGAAGAAATAAAGACAGTTCATTTTGATCTTGCTCTTCTTGATATGCAGCTTCCGGACGGGCTGGGGAAAGAGATCGGACAGAAGCTTCTGGCAGAACAGACCCAGGTGATTTATCTGACTGTGGTGGATGATGAGGATGAAATTGTCCGGACGCTGGAAGACGGCGCAGCCGATTACATTACAAAACCTTTTCGCATGAGGGAACTGATGGTCCGGATCAAAAGGACATTGAATATAAAAACAGAGGAACAGCAGGTTATGAGGATCGGGGAAGCGGTGATCGATGCAAATGCAGGAAAGGTGTTTGTAAAAGATCAGCAGATTTCACTGACAGCGCTAGAATACCGCCTGCTGCTTATTTTTGCGGAAAATCAGTCAATTCTCCTTACACGGGAGCAGCTTTTGGAGCGGATCTGGGATATCAGCGGTGATTTTGTGGAGGATAACACCCTGACCGTATATGTAAAGCGCTTGCGGAAAAAGCTGGGGGATGCTGTTCAGATTTCAACAGTCAGGGGGATCGGATATCGTGTGGATCAGTAAAAAGGAAATTCTGGAACTTTCAGAGGGAATCCAGAAAGCCATTGAGGGAGAAAGCTTTGATCCAAGGGATGAGAAGGAAGGTCCCTGGAGTATTTTTAAAAATGATATTTATACATTGATGAACCTGGAGAGGGAGCAGAGAAGCGCCGCGGTAGAAGAAAAAGAACATCTGTCAGAATATTTATCTGATATTTCCCATCAGCTGAAAACACCGGTTTCCTCCATTTTGCTTATGACTGAGCTTATGGAGGATGCCCCAAAGGACAAGCAGAAAGAATTTCTTTTTTGCATCAAAAAAGAAGTACGGCATATGGAGTGGCTGGTAACAGCGCTGCTTAAAATGGCAAAAATTGATTCTATGAATGTAAATTTTCATAAGGATAAGGTACAGGCAGGGGAGCTTCTGGACCTTGCGATGGAATCCATAGAAATTATGCTGGATATCCGAAATCAGACTGTGAGGCTAAAGGAAGATATACCGCTTGTCTGTGACAGGAAATGGACGACAGAGGCTCTTATCAATCTTTTAAAAAACGCTTCAGAGTGTTCACAGGAAAACAGTGAAATTCTGGTGGACTCAGGAGAAAATCCCATTTATCGCTGGATATCTGTTACAGATCAGGGAAAGGGGCTGAAAAAAGATCAGCTTGCAGGTCTGTTCCGACGGTTCGAGGGCACTCATAAAGAAAACGGATATGGAATCGGGCTGCCTCTGGCTCTTTCCATTATGCGGGCTCAAAATGGGGAAATCGAAGTGCAGCCCGGTATGGAAAAAGAAGGTACCACATTTGTGATGAAATTTTATAAATAGTCACGGAAGAGTCACTTTTCTTATTTATCATGAATATCAAAGAGGCCAGATAAAAGCTGTGGCCGGAAAAATGAGAAAAGAGGTAATATATGGAAGTTTTGGAAGTAAAAGAGCTGACAAAAATTTACGGCAGCGGAGAAAATCAGGTGATTGCTCTTGACCATGTGAGCTTTCAAGTTAAAAAAGGTGAATTTGTTGCCATTGTTGGAGCGTCAGGATCGGGAAAATCCACCCTTATGAATCTGATCGGAGGAATTGACCGTCCTACCTCCGGAAGCGTTGTGATTGACGGAAAAAAGATTTTTGACATGAATGAAAGTGAAATGGCTATTTTCAGGCGCAGAAATATTGGTATTGTGTATCAGTTCTATAATCTCATCCCAAATCTGACAGTAGATGAGAATATTATGCTGCCCTGTCTTCTGGACCAGAGAAAGCCGGATGCAGGGAAGCTGGAGCGAATTGTGGAAATGACAGGATTATCCAACAGGAGAAAGCACCTTCCGGGACAGCTTTCCGGCGGTCAGCAGCAGAGGGTATCGGTTGGAAGAGCTCTTATTAATGATCCGGCTTTTATTCTTGCCGATGAGCCTACAGGAAATCTTGACAGCAGATCCGGAAGGGAAGTGATAGAGCTTCTTATGGCTGCCAACCGAAAATCCGGCCAGACGCTGATACTGATCACTCACGATGAAAATATTGCGCTGCAGGCAAACCGGATCCTTACGATCAGTGATGGAAGAATCATCAGAGATGAGGTGATCCGGGGATGAATATTCTGTGCACACTGGCCTGCAGCCAGATCAAACGAAAAAAATCCAGAACTGCGATCACCATTGCTGCGATCAGCTTATCCACAGCTCTTCTCACGGCAGTGATCAATTTTGCAGTAAGCGGAAACACTATGGTTCAGGGATTTCTGGGGGAGGATTATGGAGAGTTTGGAAGCGCCTATACCCTGCTTCTGCTGATCCCGGCAGCGATTTTGGGGGCTTTGATCATTGCAATGGCTGTGATCGTGATCTCCAATGCTTTTCGAATGAGCGCCAATGAGAGGGTGGCTCAGTTTGGCACACTGAAATGTGTGGGAGCTACAAAGGAGCAGGTGTATAAAACCATAATGTATGAATGTGTGCTTCTGTGCATTGTGGCAATTCCTCTGGGTGTTGTGCTGGGATATCTTCTCAGCTTTGTGGGAATCGGAATTTCAAATCAGTTTATGGAAGAGATGAATACTCTGGTAAGAATAATGATCAAGCAGGTGAATTTCAGCCTGTCCTTTGTTTTTTCTCCGGCAGCTCTTCTGGTATCTGTTCTGATCTCTGGTATTACGGTCTTTGTGGCAGCCATGATCCCGGCAAAAAAGGCCATGAAAGTATCAGCCCTTGACTGTCTCAGAAACGGCGGGGAAATCAAAGGGAATCTGAATGTCCATGCAAAAGCACAGATTAACGGAAAAAGAAGCATTGAATATCAGCTTGCCCGTAAGAATGTTGCATCCAATCGAAAACAGATGAAATCTGCGGTTATGGCTTTGTCTGTCAGCATGATCTTATTTGTTTCCATGAGTGGTCTCAAGGAGATCGCGGACGGGGTGCAGGAATATATGACGTTTGACTACGGATATTCTGTGGTGGCTGACTATTCTGCAAATCGTAAGTATACTACCAATCCGAAAACAGGTCGAGTAGAGGAACATGCACAGACGATCAGCTCAGAGCTTGCAGAGGAAATCCTGTCAGAGCTTTCAGAATATGAAGGAACAGAGGTATATGGAAGTGGCGCGGATTATGCAACTTACGATACTCCTTTAAGCTCTGAGGAGCTGACTCCGGAGGTGCAGAAGGCTCTGGAAAAAGAAATTACAGAGGAGAATGGAGAACTACTTCTGGATGTGGAGAGAATCATACTGGATGAAAAGCATTACAGAGAGCTGTGTCAACAGGCAGGCGTGGAGTACGGCGGAATTTTGCTTCTGAATGATTATAAGTATAATGATCACGGAACAGAAAAACATGTTCAGCCTCTGCCGTCATCCACTACTTCTCTGAAACTGGAAAAAGCGGATGGCAGCAGCCAGGAAATAGAAATTGCTGCTGTTTTAAGCCTGGAGGAGATTCCGGAACGGCTTCTGTACCCGAATACAAATCCGGTTCGTATTGTTGTTCCAAAAGGGGAAGTAAGGGGATATACCTGGATGACTACGCCGGAGAATGAAAACGGATATATGGAGTATGCCAGACAGGTTCTGGAATCTTATTTTCCGCAGAATGGCATGGATTACGGAGAAGCCGGATATGTCAGCCGGGTATATGGCGCTGAGGACTATTCAAAATTTATGAATATTGCCATTGTGCTGGCAGCATTTTTTATTTATGCGTTTGTATTCCTGCTGGGACTGGTCGGAATTTTGAATGTGATCAGTGCAGTCAGCTTCCAGATCAGGACAAGAGCAAGAGAGCTGGCAGTGCTGAAAAGTGTGGGGATTACTTCAGAGTCACTGGAGAAAATGCTGAATATAGAAAGTGTTCTCTGTTCCGGAAAGGCGCTGGTTACAGGACTTCCGGTGGGAATTCTTCTTGTTCTGATCATGGGATACTGTGTAAAAATGGTTTTCCCGATTTCCTTTCATATGCCCTGGGGAGCCATTCTGATCGCGATTGCAGTTTCTTTTGGAGTGATCTGGGGTACGGTGAAGGTTTCTTTGAATACATTAAAAAAACAGAACATTATAGAAACAATACGAACACTTTAAGGGGCTGCAGTCTGACGTATTTTGATGAAAGGTTAGCAAAATAATACTGCAAACAACGCAGTTAATCTGAGATTAGCTGCGTTGCATATACAAATATTTATTTATAATTTACCGTATAATCGTAATGATTTCTTTATCAAGAAATTCGTAAAATTTAGAAATATGTAATCCATCGATCAGTGCGTGATGGCATAGTACTGATATGGGGAGAAGAACTTTATTATTCTGCATAAAGTATTTTCCCCATGTAATCCTGGGATTACTGTCTGCGGGAACTGGGGTAGGGTTAATAAGAGCAGTATATGATATCCATGGGATAGTAGATATAAAAATCTTACCTAAAATGTCGTCCTCTTCTTCATTAATGGAATTCTGTTGTTTCGCCTTTTCCTGTTCCTTTGCAGCATAACTAATATAATCATCAAAAGAGAGATTACTGTCAAGGTCACAGTAGCAATATGTTCCATCACTTAGCGCTACTGTATGAGAGGTCAGGCAATAATCATATTCTACAATCTGGTTATTAAGAATCCTTTGCAACGGTGTACAAAGGGAACATTATAAAAATTAACAATGGACTACCAATCTTACGCAGAGATACCGCCCAAACGAGACTACGGGCGGTATTTTTGTAGCTTGGCAAGAAAGGAGGAACCACCCCACCGGGGCCTGATGAAAAATCAGGCCCCTTTTTTCATGCTCAAAATCAGGAGGTAAACGTGTATGCCAGATGATAAAACCACAAAAACCCCGGAGACGGCAGCGCCGGACACCGGACCGGGCAAGACCCCGGAACAGGCCCCCGTCAAGGAGCCTGTGAAAACCGAACCGTCTATGCCGGAACAGAAGCCCCCGGAGCAGGACGCAGACAAAGCCGCACCGCCGAAGGATAAGGAGTCCCCCACTTCCGAGAAGGCAGGCGCAGAGAAAAGCCCGAATGTCTCCGTCTACAACTTTTCGGAAATCATGGCCGAGAAGAAAGCGGCGGAAAAAGAAAAAGCGCCGGAGAAGGCAGCCACCGCACCGGATAAGGGAAAGGAACCTGCAAAGCAGGACAAGGCTGTGAAGAAAGAGCCTGACAAAACAGCGGAGCCGCCGAAGCGTAGGGGCCGCCCGCCGAAGGAGGCGCAGGCGAAAGCTCCGGCGGACAAGAAAAAGGCCGCCCCGACAAAAGAAACCGCCGCCCCGAAGAAAACTTCCATCTGGAAGGAACCGGCGGACAAGACCACCGGGGGCAAGGAAAAGGCCCCGAAGGCTCCTGCCCAGAAAAATGCGGCGGATAAGGGTTCTGCCGCTGTGAAGCCTCCGGCCCCGGAACAGCCGAAGCCGCAGGAGCCGCCCAAAGAAGCGCCCCGCCGTGGGGAGGAACAGATCGTCTATATCAAGCTGGGCGAGCTCCACGCCTTTAAGAACCACCCGTTCCAGGTGCGGGACGATGAAGAAATGCGGGCGATGGTGTCCAGCGTCAAGGATAAGGGTGTCACCCAGCCTGCTATCGTCCGGCCCCGGGAGGACGGCGGCTATGAGATCGTCTCCGGCCACCGCCGCCAGAAGGCCAGCGAGCTTGCCGGATTTGCGGATATGCCCTGTATCGTCCGCAACCTGACGGATGATGAAGCAATCACGCAGATGGTGG
>OLQH01001687.1_pt1 | contig 15777 bp, 15 predicted proteins | sample 1672671 | NCBI WGS metagenome assembly OLQH01 (sample SAMEA3136712, study PRJEB25190) | human gut metagenome
GAAATAATAATTGATATAATTGAATCATCCGGTCCAAGTGAAAAGTTTAAAGAATTATTTACTGGTCAAAAGACTCTGGATTCAATAGAATATTCTATTATACACAATTTAATGAAAAAAATATTGTTAGATAAGGATACAGTTCCTAAAGTTTTAATTATGAAGTATGTATTAAACGTATTATTAAATAAAGAAACTAATAAATTTGATAGTAAAAAAATATATGGAGTATTTTTTTATGCTACTTTATTTATGATTTTTTCTGACAAAAAGGATGGAGATAGAACTTTTAAAATTGTTAAGCATAAAAATTGGTATAACGAATTAATGTTAGAGATTATGGAATATTTTGATGGTCATAATATACAGAATAAAAAAATATATGCAAAGTATAAATATTCTTTAAAGGAGGATGCTCTTGATGAACGAATAAGATGTAAATCGTTAGCAGCTATCTATAACTACTTTGAGTTTACAGATAATATGGTTAAAGTTAAGAAAGGAAAATACGAAGAGTTAAAAGAGTTTATTACTAATGATGAGGTTTATAGTATAGAACACTTTATTATCAATAAAAGTAAAAAGGTAAATGTAAATTATGATGTATTATATGAATATCCGACAGAAGTTTATAGTTACAGAAATTCACTTTTTAATTTTATTTTTATTAATAAAAAAATAAATGAAAAAATATTATGTAATTATTTTATTCAGGATAAAATAAAAATTTTGGAAGAAAAAGGATATAATTTTAATTGTGAATATACTAATATGGTAATTGAGAAAGTTAAAGAAACTTTCGAATGTTATCCTGAATTAAATGGTTGTAAGACTTTTGAAGAAGTCAATGCTATATTGAATAATTATTATGAAACTGATTTTAAAGAGAGTTATGGAATATTTGTAAATGAAATAGTAATGGAAGTCTTAGCTCATATAAATCCTTTAAAAAACTAATAGATAAAACAACAATATAATTTCATATATTTTAAGGGCAGAGTTATTTAAATGAAATGACTCTGCTCTTAATTATTTTATTTGTGTTTGTAATAGAAGATCTAATACTTAATATTGAAACCAAAGAATTTTAAAGGATAGCTTTCTATGAGAACGTGTAGGTTTCTATAAGAACATCTGTTTACATCTATATCTTTTTAACTTATAATAAGGTGATAAAAGGAAAAGGTGATTGAAATGGCATTAAATAAAAAAGATATTAACGATATAACAAAAATGATTCAAGAATTATATCTTGAAGATAATATTCCCTGGATATGTGGATATAGTGGAGGAAAGGATTCATCGGCAATAGTTCAACTGGTATGGTATGCAATTGCTTCATTACCTGAAGAACAAAGAAGTCATAAAAAAGTATACGTTATCAGTACAGATACCTTAGTAGAATCCCCTGTAATAGCTACTTGGGCAGAAGCATCATTAACTAAAATGGAACGAAAAGCTGCCGAAAATAAAATGCTTATATTGCCTCGGCGTTTAACTCCAAAAATGAACAATACATATTGGGTAAACTTAATTGGGCGAGGATATCCTTACCCTCGTAAAAATTTCCGTTGGTGTACGGATAGGCTGAAAATAGAACCTTCTAATTCTTTTATAAAGAGTGTATTGGATTCTGAAAATGAAGCTATTTTAGTGCTTGGCACTCGTAAAGCCGAAAGTAAAACAAGACGAGAGGTTATGGAAGAGTATGAAAAGAAAAGATATAGAGCTCATTTAAGTAAAAATGGTTCCTTTGCAAATTCATACGTATTCACCCCCATAGAAAACTGGAGTGATGACGAAGTATGGCAGTACCTTATGCAATATGAAAATCCGTGGGGACATTCAAATAAGGAATTATTGGCAATGTACAGTGGAGCTTCACAAGACGGAGAATGCCCTTTAGTATTGGATACAAGTTCTCCAAGTTGTGGAAATAGCCGTTTTGGATGTTGGGTTTGTACCTTGGTATCAGAAGACAGGTCGATGGCCGCCATGATTCAAAATGATTCTGAAAAAGCATGGATGCAACCTCTATTGGATTTCAGAAATGATATTGCAGGACGATTTGATGAGGATGGGGAAAAGGTATTAGATACGGATAGTACTAAAAAAATAGATAGAGAAAGGAGAGACTTTCGACGTAAAGACGGAAGATTAACATGGCAAAATGAACATCTTGTACATGGTCCATATAAAAAAGAGGTAAGGGAGTATTTTTTGAGAAAACTTCTTGAACTTGAGCAATTTATTAGGCTCAATGGTCCGGAAGAAGTCAAAAATGTATGCCTGATTCGACAGGAAGAATTACAAAATATACGGAATATCTGGTTAAACGAAAAGCATGAATTTGAAGATTCTTTGCCTAAAATATATTATGATGTAACTGGAAATGTATATGAAGATGATTTAATAGTTCAAAATCGTTATTATTCTAAGGAAGAGTGGGATCTTTTAAAGTTAGTTTGCAAAGAGGAATTTCCGGACGAAGAGCTTATGTTGGAGTTACAAAGTAGCCTACTTGATATAACTGCAAAAGAATCAACCATGTCAAGAAGGAAAAATATATCTAAAGTGTTAGAAAAAGAGATTCTTAAATGTGCATATAAAGATGAACCGGATGCATTAAAAGTAGAGAATGAACGGAGAAATGCTAATATTATAAATGCAGAATAGGAGAATTAACAATGCATTTTAAGCAAATAAAGTTGCATAACTTTGGATTATATAAAGGTGTGCATGTGTTGGATTTGTCGGTAAAAAAGGATAATAAAAATATTATTCTTATAGGGGGTATGAATGGACGGGGGAAAACAACCATATTAGAAGCTATTTTTGTTGCTTTCTATGGAAATAGGGCTATGCAAGCTATTCAGGATAAAAAGGTTACCACATATTCAAAAATGCTGGCAAGTCGATTTAATAAATCTTCTATAGATAATTTAGCTTCTGTTGAAGTCACGATAGTACTGGAAGAGAAGAGTAATAAAGAAATTCGAATTAAACGTTATTGGAAAAAACCTGTAAAAGGAAAAAATACTGTAGATAATTTAGAAGTATTTGTGAATGGGGTAAAGGATGATGTACTTGCTGAAAATTGGAATTTTTATGTTGAAGAAATTTTGCCTCTAAGTATTGCAAGATTTTTCTTTTTTGACAACGAAAAAATAAGTTCTATAGCAGAGGATGAATCGTTTGAACAAATAAAAAGTTCTATAAAATCAATTATGGGAATATCTCTTATAGATACGTTAGAGAACGATATTAGGAAAATTATAAAAGTAAAGACAGGACAATTAAGTGTAAATGAAAATATCGAACTTAAAAAAGAGTATAGCCTTCTTACTAAAGAGATAGATCGACTTAAAGAAAGAAGGGAAAACTATTTAAAATCTGAAAAGAGTTTAGGTAATGAAATAAAGGCCTTATCAACACTAATTGATGAGCAAGAAGAGTCATTTTGGCAGGAAGGAGGAAACCTGGGGGTTAAAAGAGATGCCGTTAAGGAAGAAAAAGAAAAGCTTAATTTAAGAAGGGCTGAAATTCAAAATAAAATTCAGAGTATGACAGTAGATGCAGGTGTACCACTAATATTGTGTGAAAACTTAGTAAGAGATGCTTTGAAAAGAAGTGAAAAATGTGAAGAAATATTAGCACGGCAATACTCTGTAGGTATTGTAAGAGATTTGCGAGTTAAACTTTATAATCGAATTTTTTTATCATTTAGTGATAATTGTATGCGTGATAAAATTTTGGAATTAATTGAGGAAGAATTTACGAAATTTGATGAATATGGTAATGAAAGTGAACAATTCATAATGTCAACAGTTTCTATTAGTTTGCTTAAAAAGTTGGAAAATTCTGAGTTTGAGAATATAAAAAGTGTTTGTGAAGAATTATTAAGTGAAATAGAACGTGTAGAAGAAGATATACTTAGAGTTGATATGCATTTGAGTAATGATGTAAACCAGGAGGCAATCAAAGATCTTTATAAGGAATTGAAAAAATATCAAGAAACTAGAACTGCTAAAGTATCCGAACTCAAAATGATCCAAAAAGAAATAAATGAAACCGAAAAAAGAATTAATGATTTACAGAAAAATGCAAATAATTTATTAGGCAGACTAGCTGAAATCGAAAAAGGAGAAATTGATGTTGGTAGAGTATTGCAGTATGCTAGTAAAACATTAACAGTGATGGAAAAATTTAAAATTGAATTACAGAGACAAAAAGTCAATAATCTGGAAATGAATATTACTAAATGTTTTATGTATCTTGAAGGAAAGCATAATATGATAAGTGAAATAAAGATAAATCCGGACACACTTGATATTGTACTTTTGGATTCTAAGAGAAATGAATTGCTTAAGAGTCAGCTCTCTGCAGGTGAAAAACAAATATTTGCTGTTTCTGTATTATGGGGACTAGCTCTTAGTTCTGGATACCAAATGCCTGTAGTTATAGATACGCCAATGGCAAGATTAGATTCGGCGCATCGTATCAATTTTGTCTCCAAGTATCTTCCTAATGCTAGTTCACAGGTAATAGTTTTATCCACAGATGAAGAAATTTATGGAGAATATTTAGGAATGTTAAGACCTTATGTTCATACTTTTTATACTTTGAGCTATGATGATAATGAAGAGTGTACAACCATAACAGATGGATATTTTGGGAGGATGATATGTTCCTGAAACAATTTAAAATCTCTCAACAGGAAAAGGAAAAGTTAATACGCGTAAAATCAAGAACCGGAATACAAAACTGGAATGTATTATGTAGATGGGCTTTTTGCTGGTCTATTGCACAACCATCTATTCCAGGAGGAATAGATCCGCTTTCTGACAGTAATGTAGAAATGACTTGGCAGACTTTTGCTGGAGAATATGATGAGATATATGAAGCAGTGTTAAGACAAAGGTGTTTGGCGGATGGTTTAGGAGAAACTAATGAAGTACTTGTTAAGTATTTCAGGTTGCACCTCAACAGAGGAATTAATTATTTTAGTGTACCGGGAGGTATTAAGTCACAACAAAGATTTTTAATGGAAGTAATAAAAAACAATTAGAAGAGGAAAAGAAATGATAGCATATCTGGATTTTAATGCGTCTGCACCTATTGAAAAAGATGTTCTTGATTATATGATAGATATTTATAGAAATGATTATGGTAATGCAAATAGCCGTACGCATTTTTATGGTGCACAGGCAAAAAGCATTGTAGAAACATCCAGAAAGAAAATTGCTGATATTTTATTATTAGAACCTATGGAAGTTATATTCACAAGTGGCGCCACTGAGAGTAATAATATGGCTATTTTAGGTTTGAAAGAATATGCTTTACAAACAGGAAAAACCCATTTTATTACAACAGCGATTGAGCATAAAGCTGTGCTGGAGCCGATGAAGTATTTACAGGAATTAGGGTTTGATGTAGATTTTATTTATCCAAGAGAAGATGGGAGTATATCAGCTGAAGATGTTATAAATAGGGTAACTGATAAAACGGCTTTAGTTTCTGTGATGCATGTTAATAGTGAAACAGGAATTATTCAGCCAGTGAAAGAAATAGGTGATTATTTAAAAAATACTAAAACATGGTTTCATGTAGATGCTACCCAGTCATTTGGAAAAATGAATGAAGAGTTGAAAAAAATAAAATATGATTTATTGAGTATATCTGCACATAAAATTAGAGGACCTCAGGGCGTTGGAGGGCTTATTATCAAAAACAGGAATAATCTTCGTACGCAGATAAAACCATTATTTTTTGGAGGCGGACAGGAGTTTAAAATTCGTCCGGGTACTGTTCCCGTAGCCTTAGTAGGAGGATTCGGTGAGGCGGCATATTTATGTCAGAAAGTATCCTTAAAACGAAAAAAAGAGTGTCTGAAAATAAAAGAAAAATTTATGCAGTCAATTAGTGACTTAGACTATAGGATAAATGGTGACCAAAACAAATGTATTCCAAATACAATTAATATTAGTTTTGATAATGTTGATGCGGAGGCCTTTTTTGTTGCAACGAAAGAATACTATGCGGTTTCAAATGGAGCAGCGTGTGTTTCAGGAAGTTATGAACCAAGCTACGTATTAAATGCAATGGGATTAGATAAAAAACGTATTTCTAATGCTATAAGATTGTCATGGGATTATGATACACAAGTTGATTTTAATTATTTAGTTTCATTTATAAAGGGAGAACAGGAAGAAGAATAAATTTTATGAAGCTCTTTTATCCTCTATAAGTTAAAGAAATAAGGCTAGTCATTATAGCTGAAAATATGCTTGACATGGAACGTTTTACGCTTATGTTGGATGATATGACAGAGTGTTATAAATTATATTAGTATGTAAGTAATACTTGAACTGTATAGTGCAAAGAAATGATTTCATTATATATAGTGTGATTATAGATTATATGATTGCTCCTGTAAGGTATACAGTGTGTGAATATCATTTATACTTAGAACCAAGAGATGGGACTGATAAAGTAATAATTAGCCTTGCACTGGCGATAAATAAATTATCTAAAGTTATTTCCATAAATGAATACATTCTAATAGAAAATAATATTATAATGTATTCAAATATTATTGCATGAAAATGGAGGCCACCCCATGTACTACCATGCATCTCCCCTAAAAGATCTCCACATATTATCCCCACACACCTCCAACCACGGCTCCCCGTTGCTATACCTTTCCGCAAAACGGGAAAATACCCTCCCATACCTATCAAACGCTATAGAACTCTATGGCAAACGTTCCGGGAAATTCCCTGAAGGCCCCTATCACAAGTGGGCCAGCTACGGATTTACCGGGGAGGGTATCCTGCGCCTTGAAGAATACTATCCCAACGCAGCAGAAGAAACCTACAAAGGCATATCCGGCTATATTTATACCATAGCCCCATCCCCAGATATAAAAAAGCAGCAGGACATACCATATGCATTTACCTCCGAATATAGTATGCCTCCAGTTTCCTGCGAATACATTCCCGATGCATATGAGGCAATACTAACCGCCGCCAGAGATCATAAAATAATTATCCAAAAATATGAAGACAATTCAGTATCAAAACTGCAATGGATAGAAAAAACAATCAAAGAACAGTTTGCTCATGCACAGAATCTGGAATACAAAGCCTTTTTACAGGCTAAATTCCCATTCCTGCAAGACTAAAAAAGCTGTTGGATAATTATCAGCCCGAGAAAAAAGCTGCTTCAAATAATCGAGGTCATATTCCCTTAAAAGTAATCCCATACGGTTCCATCCCTATACCCCATTCACCCCACACCAAAGAGGCACCCCACCATGGAAAAATACAAAGAAGCTCTGCATTCCGATGCCCGCCAGTTAACCATCTACGCCCGCACATCCCCCTACCTTTCCCGTGCATTCTACCACATATTCGGAAAAAAGCTTTTGGAAGAAGGCTGTGTGGACTGCAGCTACGTACTGAAGGCCCTGGGAAAAGGCAGCTACTACTCCCGCCTGAACAGCCAGGGCTCCAACCTGTATAAGCTCTACGCCAAAAGCTGCATGACCTCAGAAAACATAGAAATCACGCTGGAGTATCTGGAAGCCATAGCCGGAAACCAGGACAGAAATCTGTCTCCTCTCGAAGAAGAGGCCCTGGTATACTGGATCTTCCTCCCCTACACCAGCACTAACACCCCCAAGCGGGAAAAAAAGAAAGAATACCTCATAGCCATTTTGAACTGTTTTGCTCCTGAATGGATAGAAAAATATAATGGCATCAATGAAGAATCCGCCCCGAAGCAAATGGATCTTCATGAAAAGAACAACATTATCTATGATGCAGAACGCTGTGAACTCGAATTAATCGATTCAGTAAGCGGCTACGTAAAAGACATCTCCTTCATGAAACAGCAGGATACCGGCCGTATCCTGTACTTCCGCGGCCATTCCAGGCTTTCCTATGCCCTGCTCCCCAGCATCAAGAGAAGCCCCGGCTGGCAGGAGAATGAAAACAGGATGTACCAGGAGCTGATCATACGCTGTGCCTCAGATTTTGCACAGTGCCAGTCCCATCTGGACTATCTGGTAGAAATGCAGCATTACGGTCTGCCTACCAGATTGCTTGATATCACGGAAAATCCCCTGGTAGCCCTGTATTTCGCCTGCTGCAGCAGCCCCGAGGATGTGGGGGAGGTCATCGTCCTGCAGACACAGATTGCCGCCATGAAATATGCCAAAAGTGATACGGCTGCTATTCTGGCTGCCCTTCCAGTTTTTGACGCTTCCTTCCGGACAAAACTGTATGAGTCATGTATCAACGGAATACCCGAAGAGGAAGACCCGGAATACATAAGCCTTGCCGCGAAGCTGGCGGGAGAGGTGAAATCAAAGAATCCCGGATTCGAGCCCCGTATCAAAAAGAAGGATCTTCTCAGCCATGTTTTTATTATGCCGCTGCGGAATAACCGCAGAATCATCAAGCAGGACGGATCCTTCATCCTGTGCGGCCTGGGAGACGGAAACGGGGAAGGAAACAGCCTCCGCGGCCTCCGATATCAGAATGAGTCAGGCAAAAAGCTGATTTTCATCGTGGGAAATAAGGAAAATCTGCTGCATGAGCTGGATCAGTTTTCCGTAAATAAAGCGTCCCTGTTCCCGGAAATTGATGATGTGGCGGAATATATAAAGCTGAAATACAATGGGTCAGATAAATAAGAAGACATATAAAGGAGGTCTGTTATGGGAAAAGAAGCAATAACAAAAGAACTTGAAAAGCGCCGTATTCCGGAACTGCTGCGCCTTTCAGACAACACGCCTGTGGACACCCCGCAGCTGTGGGAAACCCGCCGAAAGGAAATCCGGGGCATGCTGCAGAAAGAATGCTATGGATATATTCCGGAATCCGGCTGGGTAACAGAATGGGAGACCGTATCGGAAGAGGAAAATGCTTTCGGCGGAAAGGCCCGTATGCGCACTGTGGATGTGCGTATTCGTTCCGGCAGGGGATACGTTTCCTATCCCTTCCAGCTGACGGTTCCCAAGAATATAGAAAGGCCGCCGCTATTTTTGTACCTGAGCTTTTTCCCGCTGTCCTCTGCGGAAATCGTGGAAGAAATCATAGATAACGGTTTTGCGGTTGCAAGGGTATCTTACCAGGATATTGCGGCGGATCAGAATGACGGTTTTCAGAACGGCCCCGGTATCCTGTTCCCGGGGAATGCCTATGACAGCTGGGGGAAGCTGGGCGTATGGGCCTGGGGACTGAGCCGTATCATGGATTATCTGGTTCAGGAGGAAACGATTGATGCGGGGCGCGTTGCGGTAGTGGGCCATTCCCGTCTGGGGAAGGCGGCGCTGCTGTGCGGAGCGATGGACGATCGTTTTTCCCTTGTCATAGCCTGTGAATCCGGAGCCGGAGGAGCCGCTCTTTTCCGGGGAAAAGAAGGGGAAAATGTGGCGGATTTGTGCCGGAATTTCCCTTACTGGTTCTGCGGCAACTTTAAAAAGTGGCAGAACAGGGAGGAGGAACTTCCCTTTGACCAGCATTTTACGGCGGCTCTTGCTGCGCCCAGACACCTGTATTTAGCCGGGGCTGTAGATGATGAATGGGCGGATCCTTTATCGGAATTCCTGACTGGTCAGGCAGTGACGCCTGTCTATGAAATGTTGGGGCAGCAGGGGCTTGCGGCGGATCGCCTTCCGTCCACGGGAGATGTATTCCATGAAGGCCGTGTCGGTTTCCACCTCCGTCCCGGCACCCATTATATGGGAAGGGATGACTGGAAGCTGTTTATGGAGTACCGGAAAAAGCAAGGGGTATAGGATAGATATTCCTGTTTGCAGATGGAAATTTATGTTTTACTGTCAAAGATTTTAATGATTTATGATATGGGAGGAACACGGGGATGAAAGTCAGATTAACGGTGGATTTAACCAGATATAATCTCAAGTTTGCCAAGGATGCGATAGGGGAGTCCACCATGCATGAATACCAGAGAGAAAATCAACATTGGAGAACTTATGTGGATGTAAGGATAGAAGGGGAAACTTTACCGGTAAGTGTGCAGGGAGTAGAATGCCTGGATGAAGATTATATAAGGATGAAAAAGCTTCAAAAGAAAATTGAGGAAAAGGAATTGGTAAGACAACTGAAAGAGGCAGATAAAATTTATCATGCGGTGGGACCTGCCGGGGGAAATAAAGGAATTTATGTTAAAAATCCATGGGAGCGGTATCCCGAGAAGTTAGCTTCCGACAACCAGAGATGCAGTGAAATTTTAGAACTTTGTGTAAAGAAAAAGCTGAAGGTAGCTGAAATCCCGTATAAGGATTTATAAGGCCTGTTATTGAATACGCCGGGTACTGACGAATAAAATGCTTTTCGTCGCCCGGCTTGTTCCTTTTTTTATCGGCATTTCTGTTCGGGAGTGATTCCTTTTTCAGAATCTGATATAATTGTCACATAACACAAGAGGAGGAAAACCATGGAGATAAATGTAATCCACATATACGGAGGCTCCGGTTCCGGCACATCTACCCTGGGGTATGCTTTTTCCCGCGAATCGGGCTATTATTTTATGGATGCCGATGATTATCTCTGGCTTCCGACAAATCCGCGGTTTACTCAAATGCGAGAAAGCGGAGAACGGGTCCGGCTGATGAAAGAGGACATAAAAGAGCACAAAAAAGTGGTTATTTCCGGTTCTGTTACGGGCTGGGGAGATCCTCTCATCCCCCTGTTTGATCTTGCCGTTCGCCTGGTAACGGATGTGGACATCCGCATTGCCCGTATAAAAACGCGGGAGGCGGAACGGTTCGGAGATCGGATCCTTCCCGGCGGCGATATGTACAAACAGCATCAGAATTTTCTTGAATGGGCCGCTGCTTACGATACCGGTGATGTGAATATGCGGTCAAGGGCACTGCACGATCAATGGCAGAAGCAGCTGGACTGCCGTCAGTTAGTCCTGGACGGAGGAAGGCCTGTAGAAGAAAATCTGGAACGTATCCGAATGGAATTGGATCGATGAGAGAGGACTTTTTTATAGTTAGTAAGGAGTTGTCTTTTCCAATCCTCTTATACAGCGGGTTATTTATTCATTAACGCATTGCCGGAACCTGCCATAATATAGATATTAAATAAAAAAACGGCAGGCAGCAAAATATGCTGAAGGAAACAGGTTATCATCGGAATGATGCGTTGCTTTATGCAAAGAAGTGGGCGCTGGACAGAAATCCCAGATATCTAGATTTTGAGAATATGGGAGGGGACTGCACTAATTTTGCATCACAATGCATTTATGCGGGAAGCGGAGTAATGAATTACACGCCCGTAAAGGGCTGGTACTATAACAGCGGCCGGGACAGGACGCCAAGCTGGACGGGAGTGGAATTCCTCTATAATTTTCTTGTGGGAAATCAGTCTGTCGGGCCGTATGCAGCGGAGATCGAGGAAGCTGAAGCAGAGCCGGGGGACATTGTCCAGTTGGGAGATGGCAGTGGATTTTATCACAGTCCGGTGATTGTTCACGTGAGCCGGGGACATATTTATGTAGCAGCCCATACGTATGATGTATATATGAGGCCTTTGGATTCTTATATATATGAAAAAGCCCGTTTTATCCATATAAAAGGAGTACGCAGCTGGTAGAGCGGCCTGCCGCGTTTCCGACGATTATTGAATCTCTGTGGCAGCAAGCCGGATATACGCATCTGTGTATGTAATTAACTTGCTGTCCGCAGGGACGTTTGCTTTAGATGGAACGAAATATTTATCGGTTTTTGATAATAATTGTTGATTTATTATGATAAGAGCATTAGTATCGAAATATATACAAAAGATAACATGAAAGGATAGGTGTCAGTCATGATAAAACCGGAAGAAGTTGCCGGGCAGGCAAAACGGAAGGAGAATGAAAATATTCGTTTTCGTTCTTACTTGAAAAACCATGCAGATGAAGAAATGCTGGACAGGCAGTTCCTGGAGCTGCACAAAGATATATTTGACGGATATGACTGCAGTAAGTGCAGAAATTGCTGTAAAATGTACCCTGGCACCATCCCGGAGGCGGATTTGGAAAAGGATGCGAAGGGGTTAAAGCTTACCAGGGAACAGTTTATTGAATTTTTTCTGGAACGTGGTGCGATGCCGTGGGAGTACCAGACGAAACATATGCCCTGTGACTTCCTGAAAGAGGATGGCACATGCATGCTTGGAGAGAATAAACCGGATAATTGCAGCAGATATCCCTACACGGACCAGCCATACAGACTGGAGAGCCTGTACAGTGTGCTCGATACGGTGGAAGTATGTCCGGCAGCTTATGAGATCTGGGAGCGGTTGAAGAAAATATACGGGTTCCGAACGGGGAACAGATAAGAGCAGAGGATGAGAGATGAATCAATTTCAGAATGCGGCAGAGGAACTGGAAAAGGAATATCAGATTTTTCTGGATTACATAGAAACAAACGAAGTAATGATTTCGAAGGCGACGGGCCATTTTGGAAAAAAAGATTGTTTTAAACTGAACAGCCGTTTCCATATCGTAAAAGAGAGATATAAGAAGGCAGGAAGGACACAGGAATATTATACAGTAATTGATTTCTTTGTATTTTTTTCCGTATATTTGGACATCCTGCGGCTGGTATCAAAGAAGGGCGTGGGGCTGGTTTATGAAAAAGGCGAAAAATATCCTTCTTTTTATGAATTATATCCTATCGAAAAGTATGCCCTTATGATGTGGGTATGGCTTGGGGGATACGAGGACGCTTTCAGAAATTTTTCTTTCAGCGCAGTAAGTTCCGAATTTTATGAAAAGCTCAGGAAAACAAAAGTTAATGAGCCTGTTACATATTCTTATGTAAAAGACCCTCAAATATGGGGGAAATTTTATTCTCCGCAGCTTCGTCTCTGTGCATTGTTCCGCTTAATTACTATTGAATGGCTGGACAAAGGGCCTGTAGATCCGGAAAATAAATTTCTGGTGAATGCGATTTATAAAACGGAAGAAGGAGCCTGTTTGACAGCGCTGATGGATGAGATTGACGAGGATTTCTGGAATTACCCGGATGATGACTCGATTTCAGATTTAATTTTTGAGATAATACCAGAGGAAATGACAGATACGGATTTAAAATTCCAACGTATTTTGGAGAAATCAGCAGAACCGGGAGAGCATTCCATTGAGTTTCAAATAAGGGTTGGTTCCGCGGTAAGGGAAATAAAAACCGGGGATCAGCATACATTGGAAGAGCTTCATTATGAGATATTAAAAAGTGTAAACTTTGACAGTGATCATTTGTATTATTTTCAATTTGGTTCCGGAACCCTGAGACAAAAGTATTATGCACCGGAATGTAGGGATATGGAACTGACGGCTGACGAGGTTGTATTGGAGGAGCTTACTTTATATGAAGGTTTAAACTTCGAATTCATATATGATTTTGGTGATTCGTGGCATTTCCATGTAATGGTTAAGCGTATAATCCCCGGGCACATGGATGGCAGTGAAACGACTGTGGTTAAGGGCGCAAATCCCGAACAGTATCCGTCTTACGACGAAGAGGAATGGTAATAGTATGCTGGTATCGAAAATAAAAGAAGTGATAAAAGGGTATCCGGAAGGGGATTTGCGCTTATTGATAGTGGAGCTTTATAAAGCCATGCCCCAAAAGAAAATGAGGCCCAGGGGCGAGACAAGAGAAAGGATCCGGCAGATGCATTCACGGAAGAGTGCATTTAAGAAAGAGATGGAGATGCTTTTATAGCAGGCTAAACAGGTGAAGGTGGGACTCCGAACAATTCCTGAAAAGTAAAAAACAAAATCAATGATTTCATACAAAATCAGCTTTCCGGGCATGAATAATGCATAAGAAAGCTGATTTTGTTTCTTTATAATTGTGCATAAACAACATATACTTGAATCAGCAACACAACCACGATATAAGACCGGCCGGGCTTATAGTAAAACGAATCAGGAAAGGGAGTTACATTATGCAAAAGAAATTACTGTCATGCTTACTTACAGCAGTTTTAGCCGGTTCCATGCTGGCAGGCTGCGGAAGCTCTTCCGGAAACACGTCTTCAACGGCTGATTCCGTTCCGGCGGAAAACAAAACAGAAGCCGTATCGGAGGAAGGAGGAGCACAGGAACAATCAGATCCGGCCGATAATACTGCAATCAATGCAACAGGAACCGTATATGATTTAGGAGGGCTTAAGCTTCCCATCTGCGATCCGGGGTCCGTTACACTTACCTATATGGGAAATGATACCTGGTGTGCCGGTGTCAGCTATAATGACGGAACGGCAGTCCAGAAGGAAATCGAAAACCGTACCGGTATTCATATTGAATGGGATACGTACAGCAGCGATGTGGAAACCGTCCTTCAGACCAGACTGGCCTCCATGGAGGGACTGCCTGATATGGTGGAAATACCCCCCTTTGATTCTAATGTGGGTGTGGATACGTATTCCAGCAATGGCGTGCTGATTCCTCTGAATGATTTAATTGAAGAATATGCCCCTAACATAAAGGCATTATTTGAAAAATATCCGGCGCTGGAAGCCAAGTGTACCTCTTCTGACGGAAATATTTATGCTCTGGCAGGCTGGTGGGGGGATATTAACGATTATGTTCCCGATTACCTTTATATCAGACAGGACTGGCTGGATAACCTGGGGCTGGAAATGCCGAAAACAGTAGACGAGCTTTACGATGTGCTGGTAGCCTTCAAGGAACAGGATGCCAACGGAAACGGAAATCCCAATGATGAAATTCCCATGGCAACCAAAAACGGCATCAAACAGCTGTATTACCTGATGACAGGCTTCGGCTACGATACCAATTCCTTATGGTATACCGATGACAGCGGTAAAGTACATTATGCTGCCGTAGAGGATCAATATAAAGAAATGTTGGCATTCCTGAATAAATGCTATTCGGAAGGACTGATATCCGACGATCTGGACGGTACTCTTCTCACCCAGAATATAACCGAGGACAAGGTGGGGATTGTCTGCCATGACCCTGCCGATAACATGGCATCCTCCGATGATTTGGCAAGGACAAGCAACCCTGACTGTGACTATGAATTCATGCCGGTTATCCAGGTGGATGAAAACGGCACGGCCCGTATGACTAAAAGAGGCCTCACCTGGCATTATTATGGTGTTACCTCCGCCTGCAAGAACCCGGAAGCTGCAGTCCAGTGGATTGATTACGTATATGCAAGCCAGGACGGCCTGATGCTTTACAACTATGGGATCGAGGGCATGTCCTACGAATATGATGAATCCGGGGAAATCCGGTTCACCGATTTGATAACCAATAATGAAACCTATACCTCAGCTTTTTCCGCATTGAGAAGTATCGGTGCATGGCCTACTTATTTTATCAACGATTCCGGCGAAGCCTTCATGAAAATATTCGAAGGAACCAAAGTGGAAACCGCATGTAAAGAGGCCTATGGAAATATGGAGAATCCCTTCCCGGAAATGCTGGGAACGGCAGAGGAATCCGAAGTTTATACCAGCATATGGCCTGATCTTTCCACTTATCTGGATGAAATGTTCACAGCCTTTGTTATCGGCACGGAATCACTGGATAACTTTGACAAATATGTGGAAACAGCCAACAGCATGGGTATGCAGGATATTATTGATATTAAATCTGCACAGTACCAGAGATATCAGGAAATTGTAGGACAGTAAAAAGAATGAGGGCGCTTCCGGGCGCCCTCCGGAGAGGGTTACTGTTCATGTTTTCCCCGTGCTGCCTGAAGTTTCCGTCTGC
>OLQH01001691.1_pt1 | contig 15745 bp, 18 predicted proteins | sample 1672671 | NCBI WGS metagenome assembly OLQH01 (sample SAMEA3136712, study PRJEB25190) | human gut metagenome
ACAATTATTATTATTAAATAAAGGAGGATTTCTTATGAACCCAAACGTTTTTCGCAACCTGTCCTATGGCGTCTATGTAGTGTCTTCCCTTGATGGAGACCGCAATACCGGCTGCATCGCCAACAGCATCATGCAGATCACCTCATCCCCTGCGACAATCGCCTTAAGCATGAATCATGATAACTATACCAATTCCTGCATTTCAAGGACCGGCAAGTTCGCCATATCCATTCTGTCGGAAACTTCCGACCCAGGCCTGATCGGATGCTTCGGCTTCCGTACAGGAAGGGATGTCAATAAATTTGATGACATCGATTACACCGTCAAAGAAGGACTTCCTATCGTCAAAGATTCCTGCGGCTACATTGTCTGCCGCCTCATTGATAAGATGGAGGCCTCGACCCACACCGTCTTTTTAGGCGAAGTTATCGACGGGGACGTCATTGGCTCAGATCCTGCCATGACCTATTCCTATTACCATAAGGTTGTAAAAGGCAAGAGCCCCAAGAACGCTCCTACCTATCTTCCTCAGGAAGACGAGCCTGCCAGCGATTCCGGCGCAAAGTGGGTATGCAGCGTCTGCGGATATGTCTATGATGGAGATATCCCCTTCGAAGAACTTCCAGATACCTACGCCTGCCCGATCTGCCATCAGGGAAAAGATAAATTCCTAAAGACCGGCGATTCATAATTACAGATGCGCGGACGCTATGCCGGCCGGAAGGGAATCCCTCCTCTTTGGGGTTCCTTCCCGTCCGGCTTTTCTTCTGCATTTTCCCATTCATATTTCATCTTACCCTTGACATTTCCCCTCACATGTATTATTGTACTATATAGATAGTACAATAGTTCTCAAAAGCGAGGTGAAGAGAATGCCATGGGATTTAGATAATGACCGCCCAATCTATCTTCAGCTGATGGAAAAAATCCGGCTAGATATCGTGGCCGGCGTATATAAGCCAGGGGACAAGCTGCCCTCTGTCAGGGATCTTGCACTGGAAGCCGCAGTCAATCCCAATACGATGCAGAAAGCCCTGTCCGAGCTGGAGCGCAATGGACTTGTACATTCCCAGCGGACCAGCGGCAGGTTTATTACGGAGGATGAGAAGATGCTGAAACACTTAAAAGAGAGTCTCGCCAGTGAGCACATCCGGGAATTCATTGAAAAGATGAAGCAGTTAGGCTTTCAGGAGGAAGAGACTCTGCGTTTAATACAGGAAGCTATAAAGGGGGAACACTAATATGAATCCAATCTTGGAATGCGTTGGTCTTTATAAGAAATATAATAACAACTTTTACGCCCTAAACAATCTGAACCTTACCTTGGAGCAAGGTCAGATCGTAGGGCTGCTTGGGCCAAATGGAAGCGGAAAGACTACGCTGATCAAGCTGATCAATGACGCGCTGGTGCCTACCCAGGGAAAGGTGCTGATCGATGGGAAGGAGCCCGGAGTCGCTACCAAGAAGATTATCTCCTACCTTCCCGAGCGCACCTATCTGGACGATTCCATGAAGGTCAGGGATATTATCCAATACTTTGCTGATTTTTATGACAATTTTGTGACAGACAGGGCCTATCAGATGCTGACGGATCTGGAGATCAATGCCAATGCCCGTTTAAAGACCTTATCTAAGGGCACGAAGGAAAAGGTGCAGTTGATTCTGGTCATGAGCAGGGATGCAAGGCTGTACATCCTGGATGAGCCAATCGGCGGCGTAGATCCAGCTGCAAGAGATTATATCCTTCACACGATTCTCAGCAACTACAATGAGAATGCCACAATCCTTATCTCCACGCATCTGATTCATGACATCGAGAACATACTGGATCGGGTGCTGTTCATCCGTCAGGGTCAGGTGGCGTTCAATGCGACGGTAGATGAAATACGCCTGGAGCAGGGCAAGTCTGTTGATGGGTTATTCCGGGAGGTGTTCAGATGTTAGGAAAACTGATAAAATACGACATGAAAGCACTGAACCGCTTTCTTATTCTTATCCACGGGTTTCTTCTGTTTGCCGCGCTGCTGGTACGCTTCTTCCTGACGGGGCGCGTGCTTGTGGAGACGCCAAAGGACGGTACCTTGCTGGGCCTCTCCTTCCTGCTGTTCTTCCTGATTATTATGGGCGTATCATTTGGAACCTTTATAGTGATCACCGTCCGTTTTTACAAGAACCTGTTCTCTGATGAGGGCTACCTTACCCGCACGCTTCCGGTCACCAGCGGCCAGCATCTGCTGTCCAAGACGATTGCCGGCAGCATCTGGGGAAGCCTCGATATGATTCTGCTGCTTGCGTCCTTTTATATTATTTCTGCCACTCCGTTCGTGGTGGACGCATTCAACAGTAATAAAGACCAGATTCTCAGGGAACTGGGAGTCACCGGCAAATACGCCGGGGTGTCCTTGGGCGCCATCGTGGCCGGACTCTTATTCTTCCTGATCATCAGCGCTATTACCAGTGTGCTCACGATCTATGTTTCCATCATACTTGGGCAGTTATTCTCCGGCCACCGCATCCTGGGAGCCGTGGTTTCTTATTTTGCCCTTACCACGGTCGTATCCGTCATATCCTTTGTCGTCATGGTAATCTATGGATCGTTCTCGGATACATTCTTGATTGCAAGCAGTTCTGCCCCGCCAGCGGACTTTAACTTCATCGCCTACATGATCGATCTGCTGAAGGTAACCACCGTCTTGTCGGTGGCTGTCGATGTAGTCTTATACATCTTGTCCTACTACATTATGAAAAAGAAGATCAACTTAATCTAATCAGCCAAAAGGCCATGAGTTCCGAGCGAACCTCATGGCCTTTTTATGAATCTCTTATTAGAATACAGCCTGGATTAGTACCATATAGAGGATCGTCCCGGCGCCGATGCTCAGAAGATTGTTCCTCTTCCAGACGTGCAGTCCGGCCGTAACCGCCACCGCTATGGCCTCAGGCAGCCCATGGGGCGCCTTCATCACGGGCGTAGCCTTCAGGCAGTATACCACCAGCATCCCGATTACCGCCGGAGTCAGTACCTTCCCCAGGTACTGGATCACGGCCGGAATCTCTTTCCCTTTCGGGAAGATCAGAAAGGGAACCACTCTGGTCGCAAATGTAGTCAAGGCAACCGTCAGGATCACAAGAAATGACATTGCTGCACTTATTGGCATGTCCCATCCACCTGCCTTTCCAGCCTGGTCCTTGCGATAAAAAGAACCAGAATGATTAAAATCATGGACGGCAGCACGAAACTGTCCATCCCGAATATCTGCAGGCAGATAAAGGATGCGGCCACGCCGATCATCTCTGGAATACAGTTCTTGCGATCCATCCACTGCTCTACAAATATCACCACGAACAAGGCTGTCATGGCAAAATCAATTCCTTCTGAATTAAAGGGAATCAGCGTTCCGGCAAGCCCGCCGATGGCGGAGCCGATGACCCAGTAGGACTGGTTCATGATGGATATGGCAAACAGGAATTTTTCTTCCTCCACCCCTTCTGGGACGTTTGTAGTACAAAGCAGGGAATAGGTCTCATCCGTAAGCCCGAATATCATATACCAGCGTTTCTTTCCCATATTATGAAATCTCTCCAGCAGCGATATTCCGTAGAATATGTGTCGCACGTTCACCATCAGCGTCATGAATATCACCTGGATAAGTGAAATCCCAGGCACAAAAAAATTCACAGCTAGGTATTGTCCTGATCCAGCGTAGACCAGCAGGCTCATCAGCATTGCCCAGAGAAAGGAATATCCCTTCTCTGCATACATCACGCCAAATGCTATCCCGATAAACAGATAGCCGGTCAGTACCGGAATCGTGTACGGGAAAGCCTTCTTAAATGCCATCTTATAACCAGACATATGCTCCCATCCTTCGTCTCTCATTCCTTCTTAAATATAAACATCATAAAAGAGGCCAGTCCCCTGCATATCCCACAAGGGCCTGCCCCCTCCAAAACCTCGATCAGCTTCCGGTAGAGTCTTCATAAGCATTTTTTAAATCTATTAGCGCTTCCTGAAGAAGTGCATCCGACTGCACAGCCTCATGATACGCCGTCTGCGTCTCTTCAATCAGAGCCTGTACATCCTCATGCTGTGCGATTTCATTGATATAGGACTTTACATCCTCCTCTTCTACGGCTGCACTGACTTGATACCCGCCATCCTTGTCTTTGCAGACATATACGGTGCCAAGTCCCGGAACCTTTGTATAGATATCCTTTATCTTCATCTCATATCTGACAAATGCCACATATGTATCCTTATACTTTCCAAGCTTCGTATATACCTTGATATTATCATAGGCTTCTACAAAACTTGCTTTATCTCCCAGCGACTGGTAATACTTGTCCACTACGCCGGTAATCTCCGGATATTCATCCATCCGAAGCGGATTCAGCTCCATGCTGCTGCATCCTCTGTTCTCCGTCTTCAGATCCTCTGAATTTGTCTTTTGTGCTTTCCGGGCTTTCTCGTCGGTAAGGCTGAATCCTGCTACTCCGATCACCAGTACAAGTACGGCCAGGGTTATGATAATGCCTGCCCTTCCCCGAACCTTGCGCCTGGCGGAATAGTCTTTGCTTCTTCCTTCCATAAGACTACCTCCACTTATAAGCACTTAAAAAAGTACACACCCGGGCGGATTCGAACCGCCGCTCCCGCCTCCGGAGGGCGGTGCTCTATCCCCTGAGCTACGGGTGCATGTATAATTACCTTTATGAAATTGCCTTTGTAATATTAACACATTTATCCAAAAAAGTAAAGGAAATGATTACGACATTTCCTTTACTTTTTTATTTCAGGCGATTTTTCAAGCTAGATCCGCAATTTTTTCTGCTTCCGGTCATAATAGTACGCATGGTTTGAAAGCACTTCCTCCGGATCCACCTGCGTCTCATTGATCTCTTTCACTAGCCTGCTTAGTTCCGCCTGTCCTGGCGCCTCACTCTCCGGCACGATGATCACCTCATGGACGCTGCTTGGCAGCACATAATAATTTTCCTTAAGATAGTCGCCGATCTTTTCAAGCCTTCCTTCGTACAGGATCGCCGCTGCGCCGTAACTGCGGATCTCATTGCTTAAGATGTACATCATATCCTCTTTCCCCTTTTCTTCCATGCCCGTCAATTCCTCAATCACCGCCCGCATGGTCTGGAATTCATCCGGGAGCAGCACGTGGGTATTCCTGCATGCCCACCTATACACGCCCTCCATGGTCTCGCCCCACATGGCAAGATGCTCATTTCTTATCATCATGGATGCAGTACCATAGGGAGTCACTTCCAGCAGTGCATAGAAGATCACCGCCAGGTCCAGATATCGTTTATGCGGCGCGTTTTTAAGCATCTGACGATTGGATTCGCGGTTGACCAGATGATATATGATCTTCCCTCTGACACGCTCATAGTCCTTAATATAATCGCTTTCAAAAGAACTTCCAAATCGCACTTGTGCATACAGCCTTAAGATATCTCCCGCAATCTCCTCCACCGTTCCTCCATGCTGGAACTGCTGGTAGTACTCTTCCAGATAGATGGTGGGGGATATATTGATTCCCTGCTCCACGATATTAAGCCCCTGCCTCCTTGTGCCGTTATTCTTGACCGCGGTGTGGATGGAAACGGTCACATTCTCTTGGATCCTCTCCTTTACTTTCACTTCCACTGCCTGGATAAACTGGTAATAAGTCATAGAACTCCTTTCCTTATGGCAGCATGGTATTTTTTCATGGTAACGCGGCACGAACGCGCCTTTGAAAAGATAGAAAAATATGAGTTGATTGATTATGGTATTACAATTATAAAAAAGCCCCGCAAAAATTGCAAGGCTTTTTTTACAATTAGCATTATACTCTGGAAAGATAGTCTCCTGTACGCGTGTCGATCTTGATCTTCTCGCCTGATTCAACGAACAGAGGAACCATTACCTGCGCGCCCGTCTCAACAATCGCCGGCTTTGTAGCGCCTGTTGCCGTATCACCCTTGAATCCAGGCTCTGTCTCCGTAATCTCAAGTTCTACGTTCAGAGGCGGCTCTATGGCAAATACGCTGCCCTGGTAAGAACTGAGCTTGACGTTTTCATTCTCTTTTACAAACTTCAGGGAATCCCCTACTGTGTCGTTATTGACAGCAATCTGGTCATAGGTCTCTGTGTCCATGAAATAGTAAAGATCTCCGTCGTTGTAGAGATACTGCATCTCTTTTCTGTCGATATGCGCGTTCTCAAACTTTTCTGTTGGGCGGAATGTCTTCTCAACAACGCCGCCGTTAATAATATTCTTTAACTTTGTACGTACGAAAGCCGCACCTTTTCCCGGCTTTACATGCTGGAATTCCAGAATCTGGAATACGTTTCCTTCAATCTCTACAGTAAGGCCGTTCTTAAAATCTCCTGCTGATACCATTCTATAATCCTCCTTAGTCGTGCCCGGATGGCACTATACGTTCTTTCACTTTTTTCATTCTATAATAGATTACGCCTTTTTTCAACCCTTTTTTACCGCATAAGACTCCTGCGGTAAAAGAATAGCACGATTTTCTCCAAATACCGCTTCAGAACGATCTGAAACTCTTCTTTCGGATGAATCGGCTTTACCAGAATATTATGGATTCCAGCCCTCTTAGCACCCCATACATCGGTAAAAAGCTGATCTCCGATAAACAGCGTGTTGCTCCTATCTGTCCCCATGATCTCCATGGCCTTAATATAGTTCTTCGTAGACGGCTTATGGGCATTGTATACATAGTCCGTCTGGATATCCTGATTGAACATCTTGACCCTGGGTTCCTGGTTATTGGAGATCAGGCAGCTCCTGAAACCGATCTTTCTAAGCCTGTCAAACAGCGTTATCGCCCTGTTGTCCGCCGGCGCGCCATGGGGGACTAACGTATTGTCTATATCGAAGATCAGGCCCCTGTAGCCTTCTTCGTACAATTTTTCAAAATCTATGACATAGGTAGATGCAATATACCTGTCTGGATAAAACATATCAAACATTAGCGTTCTTCCATTTCCGACAGTCGCTGGATTAGTTCCTCGCAGATCTGCAGGACTGTCTTGTCATCCGTATTAATTACGATGTCTGCTGCCGCTTCGTATTTTTCACGACGCTGCTCCATAAGTTCAGAGATGCCCTTTACATTCTTCCTTCCTTTGAGCACAGGCCTGTCATCGCTGTCCTTCACCCTTTCATAGATGGTCTCCGGGCTTGCAGTCAGAAGCACCACCCTGCCGTTCTTCTTCATCTCCGCTACGTTTCTCTCTCTTAAGGCAGCGCCGCCGCCGCAGGAGATCACCGTATTCTTATGAGACTGCATTTCGATCAGCAGATTTGTCTCCAGGTCACGGAAGTATTCTTCCCCGTATGTAGCAAAGATATCAGGAATACTCATCTCTTCCCGTTCTGCGATCACTTGATCCATCTCGATGATTTCCATGGCAAACATGGTACTCAGGTAATCGGATATGGTGGTCTTTCCTGCTCCCATAAATCCAATCAGCACAATATTGTAATCAAATAATTTTCTTGCCTGGATTCTCTTGCTGTTACGCAGAATGCAGCGGAAAACATCATAGATTTCCTCTTTGTATTTGTTATCGGCAAGTTTCTCTTCCAGCCTCATCTTCTGCTTCGCCTCCTGCTGCGGCTGCAGGATCGGCATTCCATACGTTTCCTTATATGCCATGATCTTCTCAATGATCGCATTACGCTCTACCAACGCGTCAATAATCTTGTCATCGCACAGCCCCAACTGCTCTCTGTACATCTCTAAATCATTCATGTCTTATCTCTCCTACTTCCTATCTACTTTCAAACTGTTAACAAGCATATCTGCGCCCTTCCTTCGTAGGGCATACATGGTATACACACTCGTGTATTATATCAATATTCCCGCACTTTCGCAAGAATTTCCGTCTATTTTTTCAAGCCATGCCGCGACTTGACATAGTCTATAAAATCCTTTGCTATTGGGGCCAGATATTTATTCTTGCAGGTAACCATATAGATCAGCCTCCTATAATCCAGATTCTCTATTTCCAGGAATGCGGCACGCATGCTGCGTATGGCCGGCACGTCCGGCACGATTCCAACGCCGAAGCCTTTTGCCACCAGTCCTACAAGCGCGCTGTCTTCATCCACCATGTACCGGATATCCGGCTTTTCCCCTTGCTCTTTGAATATCTGGTCTATCACGGGCCGCAGGCCGCTCTCTTCATTAAAGAAAATCTGGGGGTAGGCTGCCAGTTCCGCAACTTCCACGCTGCCCCGTCCTGCCAGGGGGTGTCCTAATGGAACCGCCGCAATCAGTTTCTCCTGCGCCACAGGAAAGAACTCCAGATCTTTCTGCCCCTCTTTCATAGAGCAGAAGCCTACGTCGTATTTTTCTTCCCGGATTCCCTTTAAGATTTTCTCTGTCACGCCATTGTGAAAGCCGAATTCCACCTCCCTGTGCGGGTTCTCATTCAAGAACCCTTTCACCACCTCCGGTATGAATTCTCCTCCCTGAGTATAGATATATCCCATGTCTATGTGTCCGCTGGTTTCGCCCGTCATCGCTTTCATCTTGCGTATGCCTGCATCCAGAATGCTTAACGCTTCTTCGGCATATTCCATAAATAGCCTGCCATACTTGGTCAGGACAACATTGCGTCCCTGCTTTTCAAACAGATAAGTCCCTAGCTCATTTTCTAACGAGGAAATCGCATGACTTAAACTTGGCTGCGTGATTGACAGTTTTTCCGCTGCTCTTGTGTAATGCTCCATATGTGCAAGTGTCACAAAGTACTGTAGCTGATTTAAGTTCATATTTTATCCTCCTTTGTCGATTTTTACCAAGTATAGCACAATACATAGACAAATTCTATCGTCTACGTCAAAAACATGAATTTGTTTTATATTTAACGATGAATTATAATCCAGTTAAAGAGTTAAATTAACGGTTTACCAACTGAAAAAAATTGGAGGATGATACTATGAAGAATAACTATCCACACGTTTTTTCCCCACTTTCCTTAAGGGGAATGACCATGCGAAACCGAGTTGCAATGATGCCCATGGGGAGCGATTTTGCAGGGCATGACGGCCAGTTAAGCGACGAGCATATCAAATACTATGAGTTAAGAGCCCGGGGCGGCGCAGGCCTGATCATCGTAGAGAACATCTGCGTCAAATATCCGGAGGGCTCCAATGGGACCACCCAGCTGCGGATCGACAAGGATTGCTATATCCCCCGCCTGTTTACGCTCACGGAAGCCTGTCACCGCCATGGCGCGTGCATGGGCATCCAGATCAACCACGCCGGCGCGTCCGCCATGGCGTCCCGCATTGGCATGCAGCCGGTCTCCGCATCCACCCTTCCTTCCAAGGCTGGCGGGGACATTCCTCGTCCTCTTTCCAAGGAAGAATTAAAGAGCATTGCCAAAGACTACGGCGCCGCCGCAAGACGCGCCGTCAACGCGGGGTTTGACCTGATTGAGGTTCACGCCGGCCACTCCTACCTGATCAGCCAGTTCTTGTCGCCGACCATGAATGACCGTACCGATGAATTTGGCGGCTGTGCCAAGAACCGCGCAAGATTCTGCCGCATGGTCATTGACGAAGTAAGGAAAGCCATCGGGCCAAGAGTTCCCATCTCCCTTCGTCTCAGCGTTGATGAATTGGTAGAAGGAGGCAATTCTGTGGATGACTGCCTGGAATACCTGGAATATCTCAACGATGAAGTAGATCTTTTTGATACCTCTTCCGGGCTGAATCCTTCGATCCAATACCAGATTGATGCCAACTATCTGGAAGACGGCTGGCGCGCTTATATGGCCAAGGCTGTCCGGGATAAGTTCGGCAAGCCCACGATTGCTATCGGCAATATCCGCAATCCTCAGGTTGCGGAGGATATCCTGGCAAGAGGCGATGCGGACTTGATCGGCATGGGCCGCGCACTGATCGCCGATCCTGACTGGTGCAACAAAGCCAGATACGGGGATGTAAGAGACATCCGCAAATGCATCTCCTGTAATGTCGGATGCGTAGGAAACCGTATCGGAGGCAACAAGCCCCTTAGATGCACCATCAATCCGGATCTCATCAATGGAGAATCCTATCAAAAGGCAGCCGTCAAAAAGCCTTGCCGCGTAGTCGTCGTAGGCGCAGGAACCGCCGGACTGGAAGCCGCCTGCACCGCGGCGGAGGTCGGATGCAATGTTACGCTGCTGGAAAAAAAGGATTCCATAGGAGGCCTTTCTGTAGAAATATCCAAGATTCCTGCCAAGAAAAGACTTGCGGACTTCCCTGCATACTTGAAGCGCCGCGCCTCCAAGCTTAAAAACCTTAAAATCCTCACCGGCGTGGATGCTACCTTGGACGTGATCAAGGAACAAAACCCTCAGCTTGTTGTCAATGCGACAGGCTCTGTCCCCCTCCTTCCTCCGATTGAAGGGCTGCATGAAAACCTTAAGAATGAGGAGGCTTGCGTATACTCTATTCTGGACATGATTGACCAGATAGACTCCTACCCCGAAGACATGACCGGCAAAAAGGTGGTCGTCATCGGCGTCGGAGCAGTCGGCCTGGATGTGGTGGAATTCTTCGCTCCCCGCGGGGCAGATACTGCCATCGTCGAGATGCTTCCGATGATCGGAAACGGGCTGGACGCCTCGTCTACCGCCAGCATGAAAGAATGTATGGAGAAGCACCAGGTCAGACAGATGACGAACACCGCGCTGATGAAAGTAAATCCTCATTCCTTCCTGGTAAAATACGATGGCAAAGAGGAGGAGCTGCACTTTGATTATGGATTCGTATGCCTGGGAATGAAGGCAAACGCACCAATCTGGGACGCGATTGCAGAAGGGTTTGAGGGTACAGATACGGAAATCATCAATATCGGCGACTCGGTCCGTGCAAGACGCATCATTGATGGAACGGACGCCGGCCGTCACCTGGTATTGAATACGCTGGAAAGGCTTGGATATCTGGACTAGGAAAGCAGCAATCGAAAAACAGCATGGGAAATTGCCCATGCTGTTTTTCGAATCTTCTATATAACTTTTATTTAAGTCTATCCAGCTGCTTTCCTACATCCTTCCTGAATTGCTCCCATGCCTTCTCATTTTCCACGAAATACTTTGGACAATCCTTGCCAGTCACATCATAGTGACGTATCACGTCATTCCCATCTAAATCGAACTTCAGGCACAGCCAAGCACATAATTCCACCATAGATTGATAGGTCTTATCGTTAAATTTCCCAGTCTCATCCGGATGGCAGCACTCGATGGATACCGTGTCAAGGTTCCGACTGTTGGACGCATAGGCCTCCTCCCAGGTGGGAACGCACTGGACGATCTCTCCTTCCAGGCCTACCACAAAGTTGCTGCTCACCTTGGTCTCGTGGCTGTCTTTGAGGTTTTCAAAATAATTCCGGTTGTCCATGGCTGACGCTCCGGGATTGGCGGTATAGTGCACGACAACGCCTGTAATCTTCTTCGCCTCCGTTCCCGGCCTGGAATACGGGTTCACCGTCAGAAGTTCCACGTCGATGTCCGGCCTTGCCGCATCGATATCCTTCCCTTTCAGTTCCACATATTCGTCCGTAAACCAGGCAGGCTTGACAATCCTCAGTATTTCAAATAAGACTGCCAGGACTAATAATATAAGAAGTCCCAGGCGGATATTACGCCGGATCTTTCTCTTTCGCTGCGCGTCCGTTAATTTTCTATGGTAATTCCTCTTCTTCCTCATCCATACTCTCCGTAAACTTTTCATTCGTTTATCTGGTATTATCATACCATATAATCCGCAGTTTTTTATGAAAAGTTACTTATGATTTTCTGAAGATTCACAGGCTATTATCCTTTGACAAACCGGTACGCCGTTGTAGTCTCATATACCTCCCCTGCCTTCACTTCCGGACCCTCAAAGTGATCCTTGTGCACTGCGTCCGGAAAATACTGGGTCTCAAAGCAGGCTGCCTGGCGCATGTTATAGACTGCTCCTGCCTTGCCCTTTTCATGATCCACAAAGTTGGCCGTGTAGAATTGCATGCCCGGAAGATCCGTGTATACCTCCATAGCAATCCCTGACTCCTTCGATCGCATAAATGCCGCCTTGCGATACCCATTTCCGTTCAGCACCCAGTTATGATCATAGCCCTTGCCGAATTCCAGCGCCTCATAGGCTTCTTCTATCTCTGCCCCTACAGGCTTTAACTGCCTGAAGTCCATCGGCGTGCCGCTAACTGGCACGATCTCTCCCGTAGGAATGGACTGGCTGTCTGCCCTGGCATAGGCATCCGCATACAGCATCACTTCCTGGGCAAGCACGGTGCCGGATGCATGGCCGGACAAATTAAAATAACTATGGTTGGTCAGATTCATCAGGGTATCCGCATCCGGAACTGCCCGGTACTGAATCTTTATCTCGTTGTCCTTCGTCAATGTATACGTCACGCTGATCTTTACATTCCCCGGGAATCCCTGGTCTCCGGAAGGGCTGTCCAGCAGAAATTCCACATGGTCCTCCTGCGTCTCCCCGGTCTTCCAAATTCTTTTATTGTAAAAATCCCTGCCGCCGTGGAGGGTGTTCTGTCCATCGTTACGCGTCAGTTCATAGGTTCTTCCACCCAGCCGGAATTCTCCGTTTCCAATACGGTTTGCGACCCTTCCTATCGTAGCGCCGAAAAATGCATTTCCCGCCTCATATCCTTGTACCTCATCATAACCCAGCACCACATCCAGAAGTCTTCCTTCCTTGTCAGGAACCCTTACCTGTACCAGTGTGGCTCCATAATCGGACACTTTTATCTCCATGCCCTTATCATTCTGAATGGTAAAAAGTCTTGCCTCTTCTCCCTTAGATGTCATTCCAAAACTATGTGTCATCTCTTTGCCTCCTTTGAATTACAAATCTGAATTCCTTGATACGCATAGCCGGATTGCTAGCATAGGCAAAATACCAGATCCCGTCCAGGCTCTGCCTGAGAGGCATCTTCTCCTCTATCCTCCTATCCTTACAATCCGTGGGCTTTAAAAAAGACGCCCGGTGGATGTTTCCCTTACGGACGTCTTTTATATGGCTCTTAACTATATCGCTTCTTTTTTACTCATCTACGCTGTAGTTTGGCGCTTCCTTCGTAATATGGATATCGTGAGGATGGCTTTCCTTCAGGGATGCGGAAGAGATCTTCACGAACTGTCCCTTCTGCTTCAGATCCTCGATTGTCGGCGCGCCGCAATATCCCATGCCTGAACGCAAGCCGCCCATCAGCTGGAATACCGTATCTTCCACCGTGCCTTTATAGGCAACACGGCCTTCCACGCCTTCCGGAACCAGTTTCTTCGCATCCGTCTGGAAATAGCGGTCCTTGCTTCCGTTCTCCATCGCTGCGATGGATCCCATCCCACGGTATACCTTATATTTCCTTCCCTGGTACAGTTCAAAGGTTCCGGGGCTTTCATCGCATCCTGCAAAGATACTTCCCATCATGCAGACATTCGCTCCTGCCGCAATTGCCTTTGTCATATCTCCGGAGTACTTGATTCCTCCGTCAGCGATTACCGGAGTTCCGGTCTTCTTTGCCTCTCCATAACAGTCCATAACTGCTGTAATCTGAGGAACACCAATCCCTGCCACCACTCTTGTGGTACAGATAGATCCCGGACCGATTCCTACCTTTACAGCATCCGCACCTGCTGCTATCAGGTCTCTGGTTGCCTCCGCTGTGGCTACATTTCCCGCGATAACCTGAAGCTCAGGATATGCGTCTTTAATCATGCGAAGTGTGGATAGTATATTCTCCGAATGGCCATGAGCAGAATCTATGACAATGACATCTACCCGCACCTTCACAAGGGCGTCCACCCGCTCCATCACATTCTTAGTAATTCCCACAGCAGCTCCGCACAGCAGTCTTCCCTGGGCGTCCTTTGCAGACAGCGGATATTTAATCTGTTTTTCAATATCTTTGATGGTTATAAGCCCTTTCAGATTGAAATCATCATCTACAATAGGAAGCTTCTCCTTTCTGGCTTTTGCCAGGATTCGCTTCGCCTCCTCCAGTGTGATTCCCTCTTTTGCTGTTATCAGGCCTTCAGATGTCATAGATTCCTTGATTTTTTTAGAAAAGTCCTCTTCGAACTTAAGATCACGGTTGGTAATAATACCTACCAGTTTTCTTCCCTCTGTGATAGGAACACCGGAGATACGGAATTTGGCCATTAAGTTGTTGGCATCTTCCAATGTATGCTCTGGTGATAAGAAAAATGGGTCTGTAATAACACCGTTTTCAGAACGTTTTACCTTGTCTACTTCCTCTGCCTGCTGCTCCACAGACATGTTCTTATGAATAATTCCTATACCGCCCTGTCTTGCCATAGCAATTGCCATGCGATGTTCTGTTACAGTATCCATTCCTGCGCTCATCATAGGAATGTTTAATTTAACTTTTTTGGTCAGATAAGTGCTTAAATCTACCTGATTCGGAGTTACCTTTGAGTATGCCGGAACTAGAAGTACGTCGTCAAAAGTAATGCCTTCACCAATTATTGTACCCATTTACTCTCTCCCTTTCGTTTCTATTTATTTTGGTTTTGTTCCCTAGTGTAACAAAATTCGACAAAGGTGTCAATCCGTAAAAACTTTTCTGGGATTTGATTTTTGTATGTTGCTGAGCATCTTTTCGTCGAATTCCAACAAAACCTTACACAATTCCTGACCATCGGGAATAATCATGGCGTAAATTTTGTGGGATGGATCCTGCGACGAATAATCCAGTACTTTTAATCTGCTGTTATTATTATAATAATCCATTCTATGGGACTTTACCGGCGCCAGGATCTCCATCTTACCCGTATCCAGGCTTTTCACTTTCTTTCTCTTGGTCTTTGCTGCGATTCTGTCGATATCAAGTTCGCCATTCACATAAAGATACTCATATTCCAGATCCAGATTAAGGAATACAAAGTAATCCGCAGCTCCCAGCCCAATAGCCGCAATAAATAAAAGAGGGTGTATCATGACTCCTGCAAATACCGCTACAACGGTGAGGGCCAGCATTCCAATTTTGACTGCCATATCTTTGCCGGTACTCTGCTTTTTTACCAAAAATTCTGAATACAAATCACTCATGGTTTCTCTCCTTGTACATTCTTAGAAACTGTCTTCATTCTAGCACAAAGCAGGGCTGACGTCTACGACGCCAGCCCTTAGAAAGTCTTAAAATTCTGTGAAGCTTACATCATTCCAGGAGCTGCTGGAGCTACCGGAGTATCTTCCTTAATATTAGATACAACAGATTCTGTTGTTAACAGCGTTGATGCCACACTGGTAGCATTCTGCAATGCACTTCTTGTTACTTTTGCAGGATCCAGAATTCCTTCTTTAATCATATCTACATACTCTTCTTTCAGAGCATTAAATCCAACGCCTGACTCAGATTCTTTTACTTTATTGACAATGACAGAGCCTTCCAGACCAGCATTGGCTGCAATGTGGTACAGAGGAGATTCCAGAGCTTTTAATACAACTACCGCACCTGTCTTCTCATCGCCGCTTAATGTCTCTGCCAGCTCTTCAACCTTCTTGGAAGCATGGATGTAAGCGGATCCGCCTCCTGCGATTACACCTTCCTCTGCTGCTGCACGTGTTGCTGCAAGAGCATCTTCCATACGAAGCTTAGCCTCTTTCATCTCAGTTTCAGTAGCGGCACCTACACGGATAACAGCTACGCCGCCTGCCAGTTTAGCAAGTCTTTCCTG
>OLQH01001700.1_pt1 | contig 15644 bp, 12 predicted proteins | sample 1672671 | NCBI WGS metagenome assembly OLQH01 (sample SAMEA3136712, study PRJEB25190) | human gut metagenome
GGGAGCCTATTATCATGCTTTGGAGAGGGCCGTCGTGGGCGGCGCTCCCGTATATGCTTATTATAATGCGCTGGATGTTCCGGATACTGTGGAAAAGGAGAAGTCCTACGCCTGGCATGTGTCTGATCTGGCCCTGCAGTTTCGGATCGTAAGGTATCCGTTCTGCGAAAATGCGTCCAGGATTCAGGCGAACGCTTGGGCGGCGTTTGTCCGTACAGGCAATCCTTCCATACCTGGAATGGAATGGCCGCAGTATACGGCGAACGCTCAGAAGATCCTTCGCATCGATCGGGAGTGCAGACTCACTTCGGATTACAGGAGGAAGCTGCTGCAGGTGCTGGAGTAACCTGTATGACGGAAGAAGAGGAAAGAGAGAAAGGAAGGGGATTTATGAAAAGTTGGAAAGACAGGGTAAAATCGGATTACAGTGAAATTCGGGGCGTCCATCACGGACCGAGAAAGGGCGCTTCTATGGAACAGCTGGATCGGGAGCTGGGCTATGCAAAACGACTGTATGTCAATTCAGTACGCACCTGGATCGGGGAAGAGGATTGGCGCCGGGATCCGGAGGCAACGGAAAAACGGGTTTTGGAGTATACTCGTCTGTGCGCTTCGCACGGGATCAGCGTGATGCCTGTTTTTTCCAGCGGCAATCAGATCCGCAGCTATGAATGCTTGACAGAGCGGGAATGGGAGGAAAGGCGCGCTTATCTTTCCGCGATGATCCGTACGCTGAAAAACGAACCGAACCTGCTGATGTGGGATGTTTATAATGAACCGTTTTGCAATGACTACCTGAGAAACTGTCCTGCTGGGGAATATGAGGAGCGGTACCGGAAAATCAGACATGATCTGCGCCTTCAGTGTCAGCTGGTGAGGGAATTGGATGACGATACACCGATTACGGTGGGGCATGAGCTGAAGGAGCATCTGGATTCTACGGCGGATCTGGTGGACGTCATCGCCTTCCATGATTATCTGACGACCAGAGAGGATATTCGGAAGGTCTATGAGTACGCGGGAGAATGTGCGAAGGCGCAGGGCGGGAAACCTGTAATAAACAATGAGACAGGCTGTATTGGAAGGGCAAATCCCTATGAATTGGAACTGCAGTTCTGTGAGGAGTTCCATTATGGTTATTATCTGTTTAATCTGGTCATCGAGGGGTTCTGGGCTCCTTTGCACGGAATCGTTTATCCAGACGGAACCATCCGGGATCCTTCCATTGTCGCTGCGATGTTTGGATTCTACCGGAACAGGACAGATACCAGGGTGCTTCCGCAGGGAAACAGGGAGGAATATGCTACGGCCGCGGTGGAGCGGGTGAAGAAGGCGCTGGCGGTAGACAAACAGAGCCTGTTCACCAAATATGAGGCGTCTACGGACGAGATCCTGAAAGCAGCCGAGGCCTGCGTGAATATTTTGGAATGCTGCGAGATCGTACCGATGGATGAACCGCCGTCCGTCAAGCTGCTTGCATTTTTGCGGACGCCGGAGGAAGAGAGAGACCGGACACAGATCAGAAGATTCGCTTACGAGGTATCTCGGAAACTTCAGGAATATTACTGCTTGTACTAACGGAAGGATATGGGCTGACAGGTTTCTCCGGGCCTGCCGAAAGGCAGAGCCCGGCGAAACTATGAAGGGGAGGGGTATCTCAGAATATTGAAATAACAGCTAAGAGATATGGATTTTTTCTCTGATTCAGACCAGCTATAATAAAAATATAAAAAAACCGGCCGGTTAAAAAGCAAACAATAAGATGAGAGGAGGGTTTCGCATGAAAAAGATACTTGCGCTTTTAATGGGTACGATGCTCGTCATAAGCCTGATTACCGGATGCGGGGAAAATGAGGAAGAAACGGCCGCTTCCGCGTCTTCTGGGGAAGGCGGGGAGGGAGAATTGGTAACAGATTTCGGCGGAGAAACGATCGTAGTGGGCCTGTACTGCGGAGACGATTCTGTGGCAGGAAAAGAACGGATCTTTGAAAAAGTCAATGAATATTATATGGAAAACTACAACATTGACGTTCAGTTTGTAACGGCGCTCATGGCGGATTATCCGCAGAGCATGAACATGATGCTGTCTTCTGGGGAGCAGCTTGATATTTTCTGTTCCGGCATGCTGGGATTTTCCAATACCGTTGCGAATGAAAGCACCTATGATCTTTATCAGGACGGGTTGATTGACAATTACGGAAAAGATATTTTGGAACTTGTAGATCCGGTCTTTTTGAGAGGCTGCGTGGTAGATGGGGCATTGTGCGGGATCCCGTGTATGCGCGACCTGGCGACGGGCATGTGGTGCATCGTCTTCGATAAGTCCTACCTGGACGGGATCGGTTATGATTATTCCGACATTGACCCGGAGGCCTGCAATCCGGCTACGATCGAAGAAATGACGGATTTGTTCGCACAGCTCCATGAAGCGTATCCGGATGTCAACGTCATCTATCCTTGGGGCTATCAGTATTTGAATCAGAAATTCCTCTATGATCCGATTGGAGGGGATAATTTCGGAGTGCTTCTGGATCCCGCCAATAGCCTGGAAGTTTCCAACCTGTTTACCAGCGACATGTTCCGAGAGTACTGCGAACTGATGTATGAGTGGCAGCAGGCGGGGTATATTTCCAAAGATGCTGCTACGGAAACGCAAAGCGGCGGCGCGCAGATCATTGCGGGAACGCTGATGAGCGATACGACGGGCGGAAAGCCGGGGATTGTAAGGCAGAAAGAGGTGGAAAGGGGAGACCGTGATTCCATCGCGTTCCAGCTGGGGGAAAATTTTGTGCGCGGCGAAGCTGCTTCTACGGCGGCCTGGAGCATTAATTCCAATACGGAATCTCCAGAAGCGGCGATGGTGGTGCTCAATGATCTGTACACCTCTCCTACGGTGACGAACCTGCTTCTATGGGGAGAAGAGGGTGTGGACTATGTGCTGACGGAAGACGGGCATGCCACTTTCCCGGAGGGGATCAACGAGGATAACGCAGATTATTACAATATGCTGCCTGCCTGGGCGCTGCCCTGCGAATATACTACTCATGTACGGGTAGGCGACGACATAGACCTCTGGGAACAAACTATTGAATTTAATAATACGGCTTTAAAATCCAAGGCGCTGGGATTCAGCTTCGATTCTTCAGAAGTGAGCACGGAATATACCGCTTTGACCAATGTATGGCTGGAATATGCCAATGGACTGCTCTTCGGCATGATTGATCCTGCGGTCGGCATTCCGGAACTCAATGAAAGGCTGGAGGCTGCGGGACTGGAAACCTATATCGAAGCAAAAACAGAAGCCCTGAATGAATGGGCGGCGGAAAATGGGATTGAATAAATAAAAATGGCGCCGGATATGGCGGGGAGGAAAGGGGAATAGGAATCCAGGATTCCTGTTCCCCTTTCGTAATAGAAAGGCGGGCGTTATGGCACAGACAATGAGAATCAAAAAGGATCCGAAGAAAAAATTAAGGCTTGCTAAGAGGTATATTCCCATATATCTTATGGCCTTGCCGGGCTTGGCGTACCTGTTTATCAATAATTACATGCCTTTGCCGGGACTGGTGCTGGCATTTAAAAAGTATTCTACAAGAAAAGGGATCTGGGGCTCTCCCTGGATCGGACTGAAAAATTTTGAATACCTGTTTAAAACGCAGGATGCCTGGATAATTACGCGAAACACGCTGGGCTACAACATATTGTTTATTATCTGCAATGTGATGATTTCCGTTGCGATCGCCATCATTCTGTCAGAACTTACCAGCAGATGGAAGAAGGTGTATCAATCCACCATCCTGCTGCCTCACTTCCTGTCGACGGTAATCATCAGTTATCTGGTCTTTGCTTTCCTGAGCGCGGAACATGGCTTTTTGAACAATGCGATTTTCCCGATGTTCGGGCTGGATGCGGTATCCTGGTATAACGAACCGGGATATTGGCCCTTTATTCTGGTATTCGTGCAGACATGGAGAAGCGTAGGTTATAGCTGCATCGTATACCTTTCCGCCATTCTCAGCTTCGACAGGGAGATTTATGAGGCGTCTGCTATCGACGGAGCTTCCAAATGGCAGCAGATTGCCAAGATCACGCTGCCTCTGCTGAAGCCTACGATCATTATGATGGTGCTGCTCGCAATCGGCCGTATTTTTTATTCTGATTTCGGTCTGTTTTATCAGGTGCCTCAGCGCAGCGGAACGCTGCTGTCTGTGACGCAGACGATTGACACTTATGTATACAGGGGGCTGCTGGAAAGAAACGATATGCCTATGGCGACGGCTGCGGGCGTTTATCAGTCTATTGTCGGTTTCCTCCTCGTTATGTCAGCGAACTTGATTGTCCGCCGGATTGATCCGGACAGCGCGCTTTTCTGAAAAGGAAAGAATGATTGGAAAATGTGTTCGACGGTACATTTTCCAATCGGGATTTGCGCCGAAGCGCCGCAAATCCTGTGATCCGCCGTAGAGGTTCATAGCGCGCCGCGGCGCGCAGATGGGAGCAAATATGAAATCAAAAGATGAAAAACGCTTTCAAATGATCGGCAACTTAGTCATGTGCCTGATGACAATTCTGGCTGTGGCTCCGCTGCTTTTAGTGATTATCTCTTCTTTTACGGACAATAATACGCTGATCCGGAACGGATACAGCTATTTTCCGGAGAAGCTCAGCATCGCAGCCTATGAATATATATTTCTGGAAAATCCGCAGGTTGTCCGTTCCTATGCGGTTTCTTTTGAACTGACTGCGGCAGGGACGGTACTTTCTTTATGCGTTACCACGCTGCTCGCCTATGCGATTTCCAAAAAGGATATTCCGGGAAGGGCGGCGATGACCTTCTATGTATTTTTTACGATGCTGTTTAACGGGGGCTTGGTGCCCACCTATATCAACTATGTGAACGTGTTCCATATCAAAGATACCTTTTGGGCCCTTCTGATCCCAAGCCTGGTAACGAACGGATTCAATATCCTGCTGATGAAATCGTACTTTTCATCCAGCATTCCGGATGAGATCCTTGACGCGGCATATATTGACGGGGCCAGCGAGACGCAGACGTTCCTTCGGGTTGCAGTGCCTCTCGCCAAACCGATCATCGCCACGATTGGCCTTTTTTCCGGAATCGCTTACTGGAATGACTGGAACAACGGATATATTTATCTCAATAGACGCCAGGATCTGTATTCCATACAGAATCTGCTGAATCGGATTGTACAGAACATTCAATATTTGACCCAGTCCAGCGACGCGAATGCGGCGGCCCTTCTGGCGGAACTGCCCACCGTTTCTGTACGGATGGCCATGGCGATTGCAGGGGTACTGCCCGTGCTGGTGATCTATCCGTTTGTTCAAAACAATTTTGTCAAGGGAATTACGCTGGGCGGTGTAAAAGGATAGAAAAGAATTCTAATCGACTAGACGGGTGCTGCTATACATTTGGGGGAGAAGTTCAAGGATATCTTGTCATTTGATGCCGGATTTTATATAATCGGATGCAGGAAGAAGGGAATAAGCCTCCTAAAAAGATATGCGCACAGTGTGGGAAGGGGAAATATGAAGAAAACAGTAAATTATCAATCATTGCGAGGGTTTAATTATACGCAGCCGGATGCGGTCAATGATCGGGATTTCTGGGCCAATTATCACCATGACGTGGTGGATAGGGACATGGGATATGCCGAAAGGCTTTCGCTCAACAGTGCACGGATTTTTCTGAGTTATGATTTTTATAAGGAGAATCCGGAACGATTTCTTGCTAATGTAAAAGATTTTATACAGACCGCATGGAAGCATGGAATTTCCACGAATCCAATCATTTTTATGGGCTTCCGTTTCCGGGAAGACGAACTTCCCTGGAAAGGATTTATGTTGGAATCAGGGCTCAAGCCGATCTATAAGACATTGGAGGATCCTTCTTGTTGGTATATTGGAGAGCGTTATTTTGATGCACTGTATGATGCCATTGGCCAGGAAGAGGGGCTTCTGTTCTGGGATATTGCGAATGAGCCTGGCTATACCGATAATTTTGTCACCTGGTATGATGAGGAACCTTCCTATGTGCAGGATTATCAGGAACGTCCCGATATGGAATTGCTGCGTTATAGGCAGGAAAAAACATGGGAAATTGTCCGCCATTTTTGCAAATATGTGAAAAGCAAAGATCCGGTGCATGATATAGGTATAGGAAATATTTTCATTTTTGAAACAGAGCCTAGCCGGACGGCAGAACTGGTGGATGTGATTGTGTTCCACGATTACTTCCCAACCCGCAGGCGTATCCGTGAAACGCTGGAATATGCCAAGAATTTAGGAGAGAAATATGGAAAGCCTGTTCTGGACAATGAAATGTGTTGCTTGGCAAGAGCTAACCCTTACGACATGTCTATTGAACTGCATAATGAATATCAGATTGGCTGGTATCTGTTTGAACTGATGATCGGTAAAGATATGTGGTCGCGGGTACACGGTGTAGTTTATCCGGATGGAACCGTGCGGGATCCATCTATTGTATCTGCAATCTATGGCTTTTTCCGTAATAGAGGAGAAAGTGCTATCCGTTCTGATGTGAATCAGGAAGATTATGTCAAGAGGGTATGTATTTTAGCGGAGAGAACTTTGAAGGCTGTCAGACAGAGTCAGGGCTTCGATCATGAACGGGATGTGGAGGAATTACTGGAAGCCTGCGAATACGCTGCCAATTTGCTGGAAGCGGGAGTTCCCATGGCATATCCGCCGACTGCTAAGATAGAAGCATACAGGCGGCAGAAACATGTGGACGCCATGGAGATTGCAGATTATCTGACTGAGTTGATCGGTACACTAAAAAAAGCCTGTCATATCATATAGGATAAGATAGAGAGTATTATCAAAAGTCCCAATTCGACTTTGTGTTCCTGGCCATAGGCCCATGAATATTATTATTTGAATACGTTCTATAAATATATAGGGGCGCTCAGAATTTAGTGTTGGAAGATACTTTAGGGAGTATCAGCCAGCACAATAATTACCAATTACTATTTATTGCAATATCTTGTAACGGTTGAATAATCAGTCAAAAGGGCAGCAGCTGGGCTATCTGGCATCGTGTGGGCAGTCATTACAGATACTTTCCTGTGCGGCTTTGCGGAGCCCGTTTGATCTCTTCCGGGGTTCCGGCAGCTACGATCCGGCCGCCCTCCGAACCGCCTTGTGGTCCCATATCGATGATGTAATCGGCGCTGCGGATCACATCCAGATCGTGTTCGATCACCACCACAGTGGCCCCGTTATCGATCAGCGTTTGGAACACATCCAAAAGCGTGGCGACATCCAGCGGGTGCAGCCCGATTGTAGGCTCATCGAAAATGAAGATCGCATCGGACTGCGCCCTGCCCATCTCACCTGCCAGCTTCAGACGCTGCGCTTCTCCGCCGGAGAGGCTGGGCGTATCTTCACCCAGGGTCAGATATCCGAGCCCGAGATCCTGCAGCGTCTGCAGCCTTTGATGGACAAGTTTGAGAGGGCCGCAGGTCCTGCATGCAGTGCTGACATCCATTGCCATCAGTTCCGGAAGGGAGTAATCGTCCCCTTCCTTATTTTTGTATCGTATCTGCGAAGCCTCTTTTGCATACCTGGAACCATAGCATGCGGGACAGGAGATCTCCACATCCGGAAGGAACTGCACATCAAGGCTGATGCTGCCGGTTCCGTCACAGACGGGACAGCGCAGCCTGCCTGTGTTATAAGAAAAGTCCCCGGCCTTAAAACCGTGTGCTTTGGCATCCGCCGTTCTGGCGAAAACCTTTCTCAATTCATCGTGAACGTTTGCATAGGTGGCCACCGTTGAGCGTATGTTGATGCCGATCGGCGTGGCATCAATCAGTTTCACTTTCCCGATGCCGCAGGCTTCCACCGAACGCACATGTGCGGGCAGTTTTTTCCCGCAGATGGCAGCCTCCAGGCCGGGAACGAGGCTTTCCAGGATCAGGGTTGTCTTGCCGGAACCGGAGACCCCGGTCACCACGGTCAGGCGGCCCTTGGGCAGGGAGACGTCGAGGGGACTGACCGTATGAATCGGGCCGGTGGACAGGCGGATGCTTCCCTGTGCGAACAGTTCATCAGATGCCGCCCGCTTCCGGGATGGGGCGCTGGAACCGGAGAGAAAAGGGCCGATTTGTGATTGGGGATTTTGGGAAAGCGCAGCGGGAGTGCCTTCTGCGATCACATATCCGCCATCGGCGCCCGCTCCAGGCCCCATTTCGATCAGCCAGTCAGCCTCTTTTAGGATCTGCGTGTCATGATCGACCAGCAGAACGGAATTGCCGTCGGCGATCAAATCCCGCATCACGCCGGTCAGTCCGTCGATGTTGGATGGATGAAGGCCAATAGAGGGCTCATCCAGCACATACAGGACGCCGGTGGTCCGGTTGCGCACCGCCCTGGCCAGCTGCATCCTCTGCCGTTCTCCGGTGGAAAGCGTGGAAGAGGAGCGATCCAGAGTCAGATAGCCGAGGCCCAGATCAAGGAGCCTCCTTGCGGCCGTATGAAAGGATTCACAGATGCTGCAAGCCATGGGCTGCATTTCTTCCGGCAAAGAAGCCGGGAGGGCACCCACCCATGCGGACAGTTCCGTGAGAGTCATCTGGCAGGCTTCATCCAGGCCGATGCCGCAAAGCTTCGGCGCTCTGGCGTTTTCGGATAATCGTGTGCCGCCGCAGTCCGGGCACACTTCCTGTTTTAAGAATTTCTCCACCCGTTTCATCCCCTTCTCATCCTTCACCTTGGAGAGGGCATTTTCAACGGTATAGACCGCATTGAAGTAAGTGAAATCCAGTTCCCCGGCCTGATTGGAGTTCTTGGGCTTATAAAAGATGCGTTTCTTTTCGGCCGGGCCGTCATAGACGATTTGTTTTTCCTGTTCCGTCAGTTCCCGGAAAGGGACGTCCGTGCGCACGCCCATAGCGCGGCAGACGTCCGTCATCAGAGACCACATCAGACAGTTCCAGGGGGCAACGGCACCTTCATCAATGGAAAGGGATTCGTCCGGAACCAGGGAGGAGCGATCTACCGTACGGACGACGCCGGTTCCGTCACAGGTTCGGCAGGCGCCCTGGCTATTGAAGGCCAGTTCCTCCGCAGAAGGGGCGAAAAAGGTGGCGCCGCATTCGGGGCAGGTCAGTTCCAAGCCTGCAGCCACCTTAAGGGTGGGAGGCAGATAATGGCCATTGGGGCATCTATGGCTGGCCAGCCTGGAAAACATCAGGCGAAGGCTGTTTAAAAGTTCTGTGCCCGTGCCGAAGGTGCTGCGGATGCCCGGAACGCCCGGCCTTTGATGCAGCGCAAGGGCCGCCGGCACATAGAGCACCTCATCCACTTCTGCCCGGGATGCCTGCGTCATCCTCCGCCTGGTATAGGTGGAAAGCGCATCCAGGTACCGCCTGGATCCTTCTGCATACAACACCCCCAGGGCCAGAGAAGACTTGCCCGAACCGGAACGCCCCGCGATTCCTACGATTTGATTCAATGGAACATCTACATCAATATTTTTCAAATTATGCACCCGTGCGCCCCGAATCAGTATTTTATCAATCATAAGGTTCAGCCTTCCTCCTTTTTTGCCGATCGCATCTCATCAGTTGTACTTAGAGCGTTTTCTAAAAAGATTCTCTTTATCTTATCTCAACCGCGGATGAATATCAATACAGCCTTTCAAACCAATCGATTGCCTGAAGCCCTCTGTGTTCTGCTGCGCTGTATTTGTATCCTCTGGCGTGCGTCCGGTTTCCCCATTCCGAGAGGACTGAGATCCCGGCCTTCCCTGCCCTCTGCAGGCGCAATCCGGACTTATTTTCCCAGGGGACACTTGCGTTCCGCTAAAAACGCAGCAGTACTAACGCGCCAAAGGACAGCGCGTAAGTGCTGGCGTTTTTAGAGGCCCCTTGAAAAATAAGTCCGGATTGCGCCTGCAGAGGGCAGGGAAGGCCGGGATCTCAGTCCCCTTGGAATGGGGGAACCAGTCCCCGCCTAAGGATACAAATACTTGAATTGCAATCATACGTTCAAATCGGTATAATAATAAGCAAAATTGCTTTCCGATCAGAGAAGCAGGAATTGGGAGAAGGAAGCTATGGGTTATGCTGCCGAAACGGAATGGAAGTTTGAAAAATCAGGCCTGGATGGCGCGTGCCAGCTTTTCGGCGTGAATATATTCGAGTATGAGTGGAAGAGTACAGGAGAGGTTGCCTGCTTTGGAGATCCGCGCTATGGAAACCTGCGTCGCTTCCATGTATATGAGGCGATCATCAATGGAGCATGCCGCCGGTTCGCTGCAGGAGAACTGTCGAACGGCGTGTGGGGATTCTGTCTGAAAGAGGAAGGAGAACCATGAAATATTACCTTGCGCCCATGGAGGGGATCACCGGTTATATTTATCGGAAAACCTATCATTCTCTTTTCCCTTCCTTTGACAAATACATGACCCCTTTTCTTGCGCCGAAACAGGGAAAGAAGCTGAGCGGGCGGGACAAAAGGGAGATTTTGCCGGAAAATAATCAGGGGATGGAAGTGATCCCTCAGATTTTGACCAATCAGGCGGAGGACTTTGTGCGCACGGCCAGAGAACTCGCGGGATATGGCTATAAAGAAGTCAATCTGAATCTGGGCTGCCCTTCTGGCACCGTAGTCTCCAAGAAAAAGGGAGCGGGGCTGTTGGGGGAGCCGGAAATGCTCAAGCGTCTGCTGGAGGGGATTTTTGATGCGCTAAATGCAAAGGCAGCTGCAGGGACAACCATAGAAATATCCATAAAAACGCGTCTGGGAATGGAAGACGCGGAGGAATTTGGGCCGCTGCTGGAGATTTATCATGACTATCCGCTCAAGGAACTCATTGTTCATCCGCGTGTCCGGGAGGATTATTATGCCAACCGCCCGAATTGGGATGCCTTTGCCATGGCGCAGAGACTGTCGTCCTGCCCGGTGATCTATAACGGGGATCTGTTCTGTGTGGAGGATGTGGAAGCCTTTCAAAAGCGGTTTCCGCAAACGGATGGGCTGATGCTGGGAAGGGGCATCCTGTCCAATCCGGCGCTGCTGCGGCAGCTTCTCGGCGGCCCGGCGCTGTCCGCCTCTGAACTGGAGGAATTTCTGGGGCGGCTGGCGGACGAATATGGGCATGTGCTGTCCGGAGAAAGGGATGTTTTGTTTAAGATGAAAGAACTCTGGTTCTACCTCATCCGGTTGTTTCCGGATTCTTCCCGGCAGCTTAAGCAGATCCGAAAGGCGCAGCGCCTTACCGAGTATGAAGCGGCGGTGGCAAGCCTCCTTTCGGACTGGGAGGGCGTTCCGAAAACGGGAAAAGGGCGCCTGCATGACGGTGGAGAAGAGGAAGAAAAGGGCGATGGAGCTGTTTGAATGAGAAACTGCGGATGGGGTTCGGCAGATGTTCCAAACCCTGATGCCTGTACAGATGGGGCGGGGCTGGGAAAGGAAACAGACATGGTATATGTGCTGATATTGGTTTTGGTGATACTCTGGTATTATAAGCGAAGGCGCTATTATAATCCATATGATGAAAAATACAGTCACAGTTCCTATTATGACTGCGCCTTTGTGTCTCCTGAAAGCTGTGCCGGAGAGATCTGCCATATCTTCAGGCAGGTTGCAGGGTATAAGCGGATACTCCCTGCATTCCGGATTGTCCGGAGAGAAGAGGGAGGAAAGTCAGTGGTTTTGTTCATCCATGAATCCGGAATCTTTGTGGTGGATGCGAGAAATCTGGATGGGATAATTGAGGGAAATCCTTCCGGCAGATACTGGAAGCAGATATACAGGGAAGGATGGTTGTTTCCCTGCAAAAATTATATCAGCAACCCGTTTTTGAGCAATAAGCGCTTTCTGGACAGGCTCCAATGGGAATTTCGGGATATGCCAAAGCTCCCATTTTACTCCATAGCGGTATATGGCTCCGACGGACAGCTCCGAACCGCGGGATATATGGGCGACAACCGATGGGCGCTGCCGCTGCAGGGATTCGCTGCAGCGGTAGGCCAGATCGTGCGTCAGAACCGGCGTTTCCTGAAGCCCGAGGAAGTGGAACTCATATATAAGAGAATCGCGCAGGGGCTGGAAGAGGGCGAATCGACGTCCCAATCCTAGATCAGGCGTGGGGAATATCCGTAAATTCGCTGATCTCCCGGCTGATTGTGCACAGATCGTCCACGGACAGGTCATGAAGATTGGCATGTCCTGTGATGCGGGCGAACATTTTTAACTCTGACAAAGATACATTCAGGAAATTCGCAACCCTTGCCGCTGCGGCGTCCTGATTCAGACGGCCGCGCAGTTCTTCATCCTGCGTGGCGATTCCCATGGGGCACATGCCGGTGCCGCAGATTCGGTATTGCTGGCAGGCCATGGCCATGAGCGGGGCCGAGGCGACAGCAATGGCATCCGCCCCCATGGCGATGGCCTTGGCGAAATCGGAAGAGACCCGAAGGCCGCCCGTGATGACCAGGCTGATGTCTGATTGGATGCTGTCCAGATACTTTCTCGCGCGGTGCAGAGCATAGATGGTGGGAACGCTGGAAGAGTCCCGAAGCAGCAGCGGAGAGGAGCCGGTGGCCCCGCCGCGGCCGTCGATGGTAATGAAATCCGGTTCAGCATAGGCACAGAAAGCCAGATCCCGTTCGATGCGCCCGGCAGCGATTTTTATGCCGATCGGGCGGCCTTCAGAGGCCATTCGCAGCTGGCTCACGAGCGCTTTCAGATCCTCCCTGGTTTCGATGCCCGGAAAACGGGAAGGGGCGATCACGTCCTTTCCCATCGGTTTGTTGCGGATTCGGCTGATTTCTTCTGTTACTTTCTCGGCAGGCAGATGACCGCCCATACCTGGTTTGGTTCCCTGGCCGATTTTGATTTCGATGGCATCCGCATTGCGCAGGTTCTCCGGAGTTACGCTGTAGAGGTTTCCTACATATTCAAAGATATACTTGTCCGCTGCCTGCATTTCCTCCGGAAGGATCCCTCCCTCACCGGAGCACATGGCGCTGTGCGCCATACGGGAGCCGCGGGCCAGAGATATTTTGGCTTCTTTGGACAGGGCACCGAAGGACATATGGGATATATAGACCGGATTCTCCAGGACGAGCGGCTTTGCAGCCCGCGGGCCGATCACGGTGGTGGTGCAGACTTCTGCGTGCTCGTCCAAAGGCATTGGATCCAGCTGCGCACCGAGAATGAGAATATCATCCCAGCCAGGCATCGGAAGGCGCGTTCCCATGGCGGCGGATATGCTCTTGCCGGATACGGCCATTTCATGGATTTCTTTCATATACCGGCAGGTATTATCCTCCCGTACGAACTCTTTGGGATAATCCAACTTTAATTCTCTGGCGGGCAGACTGGCTGTGCTTGCTGCTTCTTCTTTCCAAAGCACAAATTTCTCCGCGCTCTGATGGCAGACCGGACATTCTTTCAAGTCTGAAAACGGAGCTTTCTCCTGCTCCTCATCATAGATGTAGCCGCATACGCTGCAACGATATTTTGCCATATTTGCTCCTCTCTGCGCGCCTTGGCGCGCATGCAAACCAGGAAGAGTGAAAGCGTTTTACTTTCACTTTTTCCCCCTTCCCAAAACAATCGAAGAATTGTCTTGTCCTTTTCATGATTTCAGTATAACATGGGATAGCTGGACAGTAACACAAAATTTGACAAAATTCGAGAAAAACCTTTGCAGATTTGTGAAGAAAAGGTATAATTGCTTAGAATGGCCGTACCATCTGCGGAGGCGGCGAATGGAATGTGGAGGAGGATATGGCGAACGACGTAATAGTTAAGAGCAACAGATACGGCATTCATCTGATTCTGAATGATCAGCTGCCGTTTCCGGAACTGCTTAAGAGCATAGGAGAGAAATTCAAAGGCACAGAGAAGTTCTTCAGCAAAGCGCGGATGGCGATTTCCTTTGAGGGAAGAGCACTTTCCGAGAAAGAAGAACAGGAAATTGTTGATACGATTATGGCCAACTCCACCCTTGAGATTGTCTGCATCATGGACAGGGATGAGCAGAGAGAAGAGCGGATGAGAAGGCGAGTGGAGCAGGCGTCTGCGGAAATGGGCGCCCGTGCTGCTTCCATGCAGCCGGAAGGGGAGACTTCCGGCTTGGAATCGGATTTTTATAAAGGAAATTTGCGTTCGGGGCAGATTCTGGAAAGCGCATCCAACGTGACGCTGATCGGGGATGTAAATCCGGGCGCACGGATCATTTCTCAGGGAAATATTGTAATCTTAGGTTCCTTGCGCGGCAATGCATTTGCGGGCGCAGGAGGGGACAGCGGCTGTTTTATTTTTGCTCTGGACATGAAGCCGATCCAGCTGCAGATCGGCGACTTTATCGCCAAGAGCCCGGATAAGGAGAAAGAAAAGAAGCGCTTTCTGAAAAGGGAGAGGACTGACGGAAGCGGTGCCCCGCAGGTGGCACTGGTCAGGGACGGAAATATCTGCATAGAGCCCATGACGAAAGGATTTCTGGATACGCTGTAAAAATAACATCAGGAGGAAGATAAAAGATGAGTGAAGTGATCGTAATTACATCGGGAAAGGGCGGCGTCGGCAAGACCACGACGACTGCGAATGTGGGCACAGGCCTGGCGATGCTGAATAAGAAGGTTGTGATGATCGATACGGATATCGGCCTGAGAAATCTGGACGTGGTGCTGGGGCTGGAGAATCGTATCGTCTATAACCTGGTGGATGTGGTCGAGGGGAAGTGCCGCCTGAAACAGGCGATGATTAAACATAAAAAGTATCCGGAACTGTGCCTCATTCCTTCTGCACAGACCAGAGAAAAGGATGCGGTGACGCCTGAACAGATGAAAGAACTGATCGCAGAGCTTCGCCAGGAGTTCGATTATGTGCTTCTGGACTGCCCGGCAGGAATCGAGCAGGGATTTAAAAACGCGATCGCAGGAGCGGACAGGGCGCTCGTGGTTACCACCCCGGAGGTATCCGCCATCCGCGACGCGGATCGAATTGTGGGACTTCTGGAAGCGAACGAGATGGGGCGCATTGATCTCATCATCAACAGGATCCGCATGGATATGGTAAAGCGCGGAGACATGCTGAAGGTGGAGGATGTCTGTGATATCCTTTCCATTCCGCTGATCGGCGTGATCCCGGATGACGAGCAGATCGTTGTATCCACAAACCAGGGTGAGCCTTTGGTGGGGGGCAATTCTCCTGCGGGCCATGCCTATGCGAATATTTGCAAGAGAATCACCGGGGAAGAGGTTCCTTTTATGGATCTGGACACTTCCAAGGGGGTGCTTGGAAAACTCAAGGGACTTTTCAGGATGAACTAGGGGGAGGATGATCATGGGACTGTTTGATTTTTTTAACAGAAAAAGTTCCAGCGAAGTGGCGAAAGACCGGCTGAAATTGCTGTTGGTATCGGATCGGGTGAACTGTTCCCCGGAAGTGATGGAGATGATCAAAAACGATATCATTGAAGTGATTTCCAAATATATGGATATTGACGCGCAGGGGCTTGACATTCAGATTTCTGAGACCAACGCGGACGCGGATGCCGGAGCTGCTGGGCCGGTGTTGTTTGCGAATATTCCAATCAAAGAAGTGAAACATAACCCTTCGTCTAAGGGAAACAGAAAGAAATA
>OLQH01001701.1_pt1 | contig 15641 bp, 13 predicted proteins | sample 1672671 | NCBI WGS metagenome assembly OLQH01 (sample SAMEA3136712, study PRJEB25190) | human gut metagenome
GGGAACCGAAGAGGGTGCATACACCAGCTGCCAATTCTTTACGGAAAGGAGCTGGTTGCGAATGGTTACATATGATGAATTATTCACTTTTGTAACAATGCTTTGTGCGGTCGTTACTCTTGTTGTTACTCTTACACAACACAAAAAGTAGCGCCCTCGTCCTGGTAAGATAAGGCGCTACTTTTAGCAAATTACTCTTCCGGCAGCTGGACTTCACCCAGCTTTCGGTTCTCTTGTTAAGTATATTATAGTCAATATTGATCTATTTGTCAAACCACTATCTTCTATTCATTCCCACGCCCGCCTGGCCAGAATGAAAGGAAGATGAGACATGCCAGTATTTAAAGACGAAGAACGGGGCACTTATTATGTGAAGTGCTACTATACGGATTACACCGGAAGCAAAAAGCAGAAGAAAAAGAGGGGATTTAAGCTCCAGAGGGAAGCTAAAGAGTGGGAACGCTCTTTCTTGGAACAGCAGCAGGGCCAGCCGGATATGACCTTTGAAGCTCTGTATAAGCTCTATATTGAAGACATGAGCCACAGACTCCGGGAAACCACCATATCCGGCAAAAAATACCTGATAGAGACTAAACTACTGCCTTACTTTGGAACGCTGCCAATCAATGAAATAAAGGCTACCACAATACGGAAATGGCAAAATGAGCTGACCAGCTACCGGGATGAATCCGGCAGTGCCTACTCCGAAACCTATTTGAAATCTATCAATAATCAGTTATCCGCAATACTGAATTATGCAGTGAAATACTATGATCTTCCCGGAAACCCCTGCCACAAAGCCGGGAGTATGGGAAAAAAGAATGCAGAAGAAATGAAATTCTGGACATTACATGAATTTCAGCTTTTTATTACGGCCATGCAAAATGATATTGAGGGCTATACGGCCTTTAATACCTTATATTACACTGGTATGCGTATAGGTGAATTAATGGCCCTCACGCCGGCAGATATTGACACGGATGCTCATACAATTGCAATTTCTAAGTCCTATCAGCGCCTAAATGGAAAGGACCTGATTACTGAACCCAAAACACCCAAAAGCAACCGCTGCATAAGTATCCCCATTTTCCTAGAAAATATTATTGTGGATTATATGAGCAAAATATACGGACTTTCAGCAGATACACGGATTTTTCCCTATAATAAGTTCAGGCTAAAACGTGCACTGCAACGTGGATGCAAGCTATCTGGAGTAAAACAAATTCGTTTGCATGACCTCAGGCATTCCCATGCTTCCCTGCTTATTGAGCTTGGCTTTTCTCCCTTACTTATTGCTGACCGCCTGGGACATGAGAAGGTAGAAACCACCTTAAATACCTACAGTCATCTCTACCCACATAGGCAGTCCGAAGTAGCTCTAAAACTACAGGAATTGCAATTATAGTACCATATCAGTACCAAAACACAGAAATACAGCCGGGAAAGCCCCATTTTACAGGACTTCCCGGCTCTCTTTATTTTATTCCCATTCTATAGTAGCCGTAGGCTTGGGGGAAAGATCATAGCAGACTCTGTTTACATTCTCCACTTCCTTCAGGATACGGTCTGTAATCTTCAGAAGCACGGGCCACTCTACCTGTTCGATAGTAGCTGTCATGGCATCCACAGTATTCACCGCACGGATAATCACAGGATACTCAAAGCATCTGGCATTGTCTTTTACCCCCACAGACTTGAAGTCCGGAACTATGGTAAAATACTGCCATACTTTTTTATTCAGGCCTGCAATTTCAAACTCCTCCCGGAGAATCGCATCCGCTTCCCGGACAGCCTCCAGGCGCTCTCTGGTGATGGCGCCCAGACACCGCACTCCCAGTCCCGGTCCGGGGAATGGCTGGCGAAAAACCATGGCGTCAGGAAGTCCCAGTTCCAGACCGCAGGCGCGTACCTCGTCTTTAAAAAGCTGTTTCAGGGGTTCTACCAGCTCAAATTTCATATCTTCCGGCAGACCGCCCACATTGTGGTGTGACTTCACCATTTTTGCGGTTTTCGTACCACTTTCTATAATATCCGGATAAATAGTCCCCTGCCCCAGGAAGTCAATTCCCTCTTGCTTTCTGGCCTCTTCTTCGAAGACACGGATGAATTCACTTCCGATAATTTTTCTTTTCTCCTCAGGATCTGCAACACCGGCCAGCTTTCCAAGGAATCTCTCAGTGGCGTCTACGTATACAAGGTTTGCGCTCAGCTGATCCCGGAAGACGGAGACAACGCTTTCTGACTCTCCTTTTCTCATAAGCCCGTGGTTTACATGAACACACACAAGCTGCTGTCCGATGGCTTTCAGAAGAAGAGCTGCCACGACAGAAGAATCCACCCCGCCGGAGAGTGCCAGCAATACCTTTTTATCCCCTACCTGGCGGCGCACCAGTTCCACCTGGTCTTCCACAAAGTTCTTCATATTCCAGTTCGGCTCTGCTCTGCAGACGGTGAATAAAAATTCCTTCAGCCAGTTTGTATCCGGCAGTGTTTCCAGCTTTGTCTCACACTGTGCCGCCTGATGATCAATGGCAGCAACCGGATAGCCGCAGCCGTAAATCTCCGGCAACACGTCAATGGACTGGCCGTCCACCACCCGGTTTTCACCGCCGTTCAGAATAATGCCTTTTACATTTTCCAGCTCTTTAAGCTCCCTGGCAGTAATATCATGAGGGTGAATCTCACTGTACACCCCCAGGTCACGGATAGCTCTCGCAAGTGTGGTATTCTCTGTGCTTCCCAAGTCTAAGATTACTATCATATCCTGTTTCATCCCTAATCTATCTCCTTATCCTAATTCGTAAAATTGTCAAAGTAACCCTGTACCAGAATTACCGGGGTACCCTTATCCCCGGAGCCGCTGGTCAAATCACAGAGAGAACCGATGAGATCCGTAAGACGTCTGGGCGTGGTTCCCTGAGACGCCATATCTCCCACAAGGTTTTCGCCCTTTTCTTTGATCCTCTTGGATATGGCCTCCTTCAGCGCCTCCCCGGACAGCTCCCTGAAATCATTGTCTGCCAGATATTTTAGTTTAACTTCGTTCGGTGTTCCCTCAAGACCAGGTGTGTGGGCTACGGATACACAAGGGTCGGCCAGTTCCCAGATCTTTCCTACGGGATCCTTAAAAGCTCCGTCACCATATACCATAACCTCCACACATTTGCCTGTTGCTTTAAGAACCTTGTCCTGTATCTCTTCTACCAGGTTCTTGCAGTCTCTGGGGAACAGTTTTACCGTATCTTCTGTTGATTTATTCGATCCCAAAAGTCCGTATCTCTCATTGCAGCCGCTGCCCTCCACCGGCGCCGTGAGAATGTCATCAAGGCCGCACACAGCCTTAGCCCCAGCCTGTCTGAGAATCCGTTTGGTACGCTCCCGGGAGTGGATGTCGCAGCACAGGACACAGTCCGCATAAGACAGAATCTCTTTTGGATTGTTGGCAAAGATCACCTCCACCTGCGCCCCGGTCTTACGGATAATCTCACTGTAATACGCCACATAGTCAACGCCCGTGAAAGGGTGCTTGTTTTCTCCAAACAGCTTTCTGTACTGTTCCAGTGTCAGCACATCACTGTAGGGATTCACGCCGGCCTCATCCAGCTTGTCCAGAGATACCAGTTCATTCCCTACCTCATCACTGGGATAACTCAGCATAAGGACTACCTTTTCCGCTCCTTTTGCGATTCCCTTCAGACATACTGCAAAACGGTTTCTGGATAAGATAGGGAAGATGACTCCTATCGTTTTTCCTCCCAGCTTCTTCCTAACATCCTCTGCAATGGCCTCCACTGAGGCATAATTTCCCTGTGAACGGGCAACCACTGATTCTGTCACGGCAATTACATCCCTGTCTCTCAGGGAAAATCCTTCACTCTCTCCTGCGTCCAGTACGCTCTTTACTACAATATCACCAAGGGGATCCCCTTCCCGGATAATCGGGCAGCGGATTCCTCTTGAGATGGTTCCTACTTTTCGTTCCATAGAAAAACCTCTCCCTATATTTATTTTAACATACAGATTAATTATAATATAAACCCGGGGGAAGTAAAAGGATTTTCTTGTCGGATTATAGGCTGCGTTCCAGGAACTCCTCCAGCTTCATACTTCCCAGGTCTCCTTCCTCCCGGCTTCTCAGTGCTATGGTGCCGTCTGTTTCCTCCCGATCTCCCACAACTATCATATATGGGATCTTTTCCAGCTGGGCCTCTCTGATCTTATAGCCTATTTTTTCATCTCTCATATCCATGTCCGCCCGGATCCCCTGGTTTTTAAGCTGCTCCAGAATATTTCCGGCATACGCACCGTGTTTTCTGGAGACCGGGAGAACCTTCACCTGCACCGGTGCCAGCCAGAAAGGAAACCTTCCTGCAAAATGCTCTGTGAGAATCCCTATAAACCGCTCCACTGAGCCAAATACTACCCTATGAATCATAATGGGACGGTGCTTCTGTCCATCCTCCCCCGTATATTCTGCCTGAAACCGCAAAGGCAGCTGAAAGTCCAACTGTATGGTACCGCACTGCCACGTTCTTCCAATTGAGTCTTCCAGATGAAAGTCAATCTTCGGCCCGTAGAAAGCCCCGTCCCCCTCATTTACCTGATAGGGAATTTCCATCTCCTCCAGGGCCCTTTTAAGTCCCATGGTAGCATCCTCCCAGTCCTCATCACTGCCCATGCTGTCCTCTGGCCTTGTAGAAAGTTCCACATGATATTTGAATCCGAATCGTGAATATACCTGATCAATCAGCCGGACTACTCCCTTTATCTCCGGCAAAATCTGATCCTTTGTCATAAAAATATGGGCATCGTCCTGGGTAAAGCACCGCACCCGCATCAGACCGTGAAGAGCTCCTGATTTCTCATGACGGTGTACCAGTCCCAGCTCACCGATCCGCATGGGAAGGTCCCGATAGGAACGAGGTTCCGACTGATAGACCAGCATACCTCCCGGACAATTCATGGGTTTGATGGCATACTCCTCGTCATCAATAGTTGTAGTATACATATTTTCCTTATAGTGTTCCCAATGGCCCGATGTTTCCCAGAGGCTTTTGTTCAGCATCACAGGCGTTGATGTCTCCACATACCCTTCTCTCCGGTGAATGTCTCTCCAATAGTCAATCAGAACATTCTTCAGCACCATTCCCTTTGGCAGAAAGAATGGGAATCCCGGCCCTTGTTCCATAAAGGTAAAAAGGCCCAATTCTTTCCCCAATTTTCTGTGATCTCTTTTCCTTGCCTCCTCCATTTGTTCCAGATACGCTTTCAGGTCTGCTTTTTTGGGAAAGGAAGTGCCATAGATTCTGGTAAGCATTTTATTCTTCTCGCTGCCTTTCCAGTAAGCTCCGGCCACTTTTGTCAGATGAAAAGCTTTTACTGGTGCTACGCTCAGCAGATGGGGGCCTGCGCACAAGTCAATATATTCCCCCTGTTGATAAAAACGGATGGGTTCGTCCTCCGGCAGCTCCTCTATCAGTTCCTTTTTATAGTCTTCTCCACGGGATGCTGCCAGCTGAAGCGCTTCCTCCCTGGTAAGGGTAAATCGTGTGATCTTATACCCTTCTTTTACAATCCTCTGCATCTCTTTTTCCAGCAGCATAAGCTCTTCCTGGGAAAAGGGGACTTCTCTGTCAAAATCATAATAAAAGCCGTCCGCGATGGCAGGCCCTATGGCCAGCTTTGTCTCCGGATACAGCCGTTTCACTGCCTGCGCCAGAATATGTGCGGTGGTATGGCGGAAGACGTCCCTGCCTCTCTCATCCTGAAACGTCAGGATTTCCACGCTGCAATCTGCCGTCAGCTCTTCCCTCAGATCCGTCAGTGTTCCGTCTACAAGCCCTGCCGCTGCATGTTGTCTCAGCCTCTCTGAAAGGTCCCCGGCCAATTCTTCAAGTGTCAGCGGCCTCTCATATACTTTCACAGTTCCATCTTTTAATGTTATCCTCATAATATACTCTCTCCTGTTCTTTTATTTTGAACTGTCCTCTGCGCAGAATGACATGTTGCGGATATAAGAAAAGCACCCTTAAAACTGCACAATTGTACAGCTCTAAGGGTGCATACTATTTTGAAATGCACGGTTCCACCTTAACTTTTAACTTTCGGATTCCATCAAATCCTAGCCTTTAACGCAGGCATACGGCCATACTTAACAGAAAGCTTCTGTATTCATATGCAGCTGATCTTCTGCATCCTGCAGAACATCCAGGAGTGGTCTTCACTGATATTTTGCATAAGCAGCTTCCACCGATGTGCCGCTCTCTCTGTATGCATCCTATAAGTTACTCTTTCCTTCATAGCTTTTCTTATATTCTGGGATCATTATATCACTTTTTACTTGTAAGTCAACCCGGTAATTACAACTCCTTCAGTGTTTTTACTGCTGTTTTCAGCTTATCAATATCCGGATCGTAGGATTCCCCGGTTCCTGTGACTGCTACACTGTAATATGCCACATCGGATTCCACATATAAGATATAAGCCTTGAAGACTTGGCCTGATTGGGTCATCTTATATTCCTCTTCTCTGGCATGCTTCATTCCCTCCAGCTGTGCATCCCCGTCCGACTCTGACCCGGCGGCCGCCAGATCCGGGATAACCTGGCTTTTATACGCAGCCATAAAGTCTTCCAGTCCGCTGCCGTCTTCCTCCTCCAGCCCTTCCTGGGGAAACCGCTGAATCAGGATACTCAGAGACTGGTCCTCGTTGTCCAGCACCAGATGGTCCTCATTATCTGTCTCTGTAATCTTCCATTCACCTGGGACTGTGACAGAAAATGTATTCCCCTTATTTATATATTCTCTGGTCTCCTCTTCCTTCCCCTGACACCCGGCCAGCAGACAGAACATACTCAGCACCAGTAACCAGACTGTAATTTTTTTACTCATGGCTATCCTCCTGCCTTTCCCTGACTGCCCAAAGACGCTTTTCACTGATTCTCAGATACTCTTCCTCCCGTTCCAGGCCGATAAACCTGCGGCCCAGACGCTTGGCCGCCACACCGGTAGTTCCGGAACCGCAGAAGGGATCCAATACCATATCTCCCGGTTTGGTTGAGGCAAGTATTATGCGTTCCAGCAGATACTCCGGTTTCTGGGTCGGATGTTTTCCAAATGTCTTCTCAGAGGGCTTCGTCAGGCTCCCCGTCCAGACATCCTTCATCTGCTTTCCCCCGTTCATTTCCTTCATATCTTCATAGTTAAAGAGATGCCGGGCCTTTTTTTCGTTCTTCTGCGCCCAGAGAATGGTCTCCGTAGAGTGGGTGAAGCACCGGCATGCCAGATTCGGCGGCGGGTTCGTTTTCTGCCAGGTAATATTATTGATAATTTTAAATCCCTCCTGCTCCAGCGCCATGCCGATGGAATAAATATTGTGAAGAGTCCCGGATATCCAGATACTCCCGCTTTCCTTCAGCATTTTTTTGCAGGCCCGAATCCATCTGCGGTTAAAATTGTGTTTGTCCATAACAGAATCACACTGATCCCATTTCCCTTTATTCACAGATACCATTTTACCGCCCTTGCAGGTAATTCCGTCATTGCTGAGAAAATAGGGGGGATCTGCAAAAATCATATCCACAGACTCTGGTATTCCCTTTTTCAGCAGTTCCAGACTGTCTGCCTGGTACAGCATTATATGTTCTTCTGTATAAACTGGTTTTAAACTGGAGCGAAACAGTTTGTCCATCCCCACTCTCCTTCTCTGTCCGGACACGTCCAAGCCTGCCCGGTGAATCGTTATTTGCTCCCTGTCTGCTTTACCGATAATTACGTATAATCAATTCCTTGCCTACCCGTTTGCTGGCATTGGAATTAATAGCCCTCCTCACATCGATCTCTTCCATGGAAAAACCGTCGTATAATTCATGAATTAACTCCGTATTGTGATTGGTCAGCATACAGTAACAGCCTTTTTCCGTGAGTCTGCGGAAGACTTCCGCCAGACGCCTGTGCTCTTCAATCGTAAATCCTTCCTTGGTATACGCTTCAAACGAGGTGGGATTCAGCGGCGCATAGGGACTGTCCAGATAAATAAAATCCTGTGCCCCTGCCCCTTCCAGTGCTGTCTCAAAATCCTGACAAGTAATGGTCACGTTCTGCAGATAATAAGAAACCGCTTTTATATTTTCTATATCAATGGATTTGCCCGATATCTTCTGATTCCAGGGTACGTTAAACAACCCCTTTGCATTCACCCGGTACAGCCCATTAAAGCAGTGCTTATTCAGATACACAAACAGTACTGCCATCTCTACATCATACTCACCGCCGGAAAGCTTTTCATTGTAGCGTCCTCTGGTCTTGTAATAAAACTCCTTGGTACAGGTGACACGATCCATCTCTTCCATCCGGCTGATGAATTCATCCCTGGAGTCCCGGATCGCCTCGTAGGTATGCATCAGTTCACGGTTGATGTCATTGATAAATGCCTGTTCCGGCTTGCTGTCAAAGAGCAGCGCTCCTCCTCCTACAAATGGTTCGTAGTACTTTTTGCAGGCAGACGGCATCCGTGATCTTAATTTCTCTAATAATTGTCTTTTCCCCCCTGCCCATTTTACAAAGGGCTGTGTACTTGAATGGCTCATGGCTCTTCCAACTTTCTATATTACTTAGTCCTAACTTCTCTATTATAAGGAAAAAGACAAGATTTTTCAAATATAAAATATAATAGTGGCAGCTACCTGCCGCAGCACTTTTTATATTTCCTGCCGCTCCCGCAGGGGCATGGGTCGTTGGGATAGATTTTCTGGCACTTCTGTACCGGCCCCGGCTTGCCGGCTCCGGACGAAAGCCCTGCTTTTTTCTGAAGTATCTCCAGTTCCAGAGGGGTGTATCCCCGATCCCCCAGACGCCTGGTATGGTTCCAGACACTGCGGAGTCTTTCTGACAGACCAGCCAGCTGTTCCTTTGTGCCGGGGGTAATATTATACTTGGCGGCCGCTGCAATGAGATCTTCCATTTCATAATTTTTATGTATCAGTGCCTGGGCTTCGTAAAAATAGCTGTTTGCCTGGGCCTGTCCGGCATCCAGATCCTCCCTCACATACCGGATAAGTTCCAGTCCGTTTTGATCCGGGGCTTCCCCGTAGAGTACGCCGTACTGCAGGAAGAGTCCCCGAACCGGTGGGATATAGTAGGGTTTTGTTCCCTGAAGCAGCAAAAGCATCCGGTAGGCATCCTGCTCCAGCAGTTCATTTGCCACAATAGAATCATTGATTACTGTGACCGGCCCCCCGTTATTCATCAGTTCCCTGCACCGGTTTTCCATTATTTCTTCCGTAAGCCGGGTTCCTTCATATTGATTGTATAATTTTGTCAGAAGAGAAACAGGAGTTACCCCATACAGATAGCAGGCACTGCTGCAGTATTTTCTCAAAGTTTCTATCTCTTCATGTTCCGCCTCAAATTCCGGAGTGATAATCTTCCGGCAGAGAGCCTTCACCTCCTCAGGCACCACCAGAGTAGTATCCCTTGTAAGAATGCAGCAGCTTCTAAGAAGGCGTGAGCGGTATACAAAATTCAAATCCGCCCGTCCCCCGCGGCCGCCTGCCGTAAGCTCCAGGAATACTCTGTACTCGTCTGCTCCTGCATAGAGCAGAAGCTGGGACATATGGGCCTCGTTAAGCAAAAGCTCTTTCAGCCGTACCGTCAATTCTTCCTTTGTCAGGTTTTTATAAGATGCCAGATGATTCAATTCTGCAAGCTCTTCCAGTTCCTCAGGATGAGCTTCCATCAGCCACCGCTCCATGGTATACTCACCAGTATCCTCAGAAGTCCCGCTGTTCTTATGAAAATCCAGGTGTTCGGCCAGGTACTGATTTATCGTCTCCAGGGAATACTCCTCTTCCCCTGCCATTCCCTTTTCCTGCAGTTCATAGTACCCAGCAATCCCCCCGCAGTCTTCCGGCAGGTTTGCCCCTTTATACTTTTCCACCCTGGGATATCCCCAGGCATCATCTACTTCCTTTTCTATTTCCACTCTGTGTTCCCACGGGTTCTCCGAACCATATGTATAGCGGATCCATTTATGGTTCTGAAGCCAGGGGGCAATTGCCTGGTCCTCTGCCGGACCTATTTTTATCTTTTTCTGAGGAATCTCAAATATATAAGGTTTACTGTCCTTCCAGCCGTACACTGCCTGTATCACACGGTGCAGCTGCCCAAAGGTGATGTCCCCGGGAACTGCCGTCCTTCTCCAGATAGGCGGCTTGCTGTTCTTAATTATTATCTTTAGCTGATATCCCTGCATATGCTCTACTCCTTTTTTCCACATGCGCACAAAAGATAAGACAGACCTCTCTGCCTTATCTTTACCTGCGAATTACTATTATAGAGTGAATCGTCCTGAGGTGCAAGGAAATTTATGATTTACAGCCTTACTTTTTCTATTGGGCGTTGAAAATCCCGGTCCCAAAATTCAGCCGCAGCTATTTCATCCCCAAGCGCAAGTCTGGTTCCGGCCTTTTTACAGGGGTATATTTCTTATGGATTTCTGGTGCTGCAGATGTTATACTAAAATAGATAAAACCTGCAGTTATGGCAGATCTCGTTGGAAAGGATGGGCTTCTTATGGATGAACTGGATTATAAAATTTTAGAGATGCTAAAGGCCAATGCCAGGCAGAAGGCCTCTGATATCAGTAAAGAAGTACATTTATCGATTTCTACAGTTATTGACCGGATTCACCGGATGGAGGATATGGGAATTATCACTTCTTATACTGCCATCACAGACGACAGCAAGGTGGGCAATGGTGTGACAGCACTCATGGAAGTAAGTCTGGACCATCCCAGATATAATGAATCCTTCATGGAAGGGGTTGCGGGGAACCCGAAGATTATTTCCTGCTATTATCTCACCGGGGAATTCGATTTTCTCCTGAAGATATCCTGCCGTTCTTCTGAGGAGCTGGAGAAAGTACACCGGTGGGTCAATGACCTAGGCGGAATCCGCCAGACAAAAACCCACTTTGTCCTTCGCACAGTAAAAAATATATACTCCTCCCTGCCGTCTGACTGATCAGGCGTCACACCCGTCTGCTCTGCGGAGATCCTCAAGGATCTCCTTTTCTATCTTTCTGTCAGCCTGCTGTGGAGCCAAGGGGAACAATCTGAATCCCCTCCCTTTCCAGTTCCATTCTGATTTTTTTTACAAACGCCAGGGCCTTCTCCCCGTCTCCATGAACGCATATGGAATCCGCTTTCACCGGTATCTCCTTTCCGGATACGGCCTCTGTCTTTCCATGCTTCACCATTGACAGTACCCTTCGAACAGCCTCCTCTTCATCTGCAATTACAGCCCCCGGCTTAGTTCTCGGTACCAGCGTTCCATCTTCCTCATAGGCACGATCCGCAAACACTTCTCTGGCAAATGTCAGACCTGCGGCCGCCGCCGCCCGCTCCATCTCACTCCCTCCCTGTCCCAGGAGAATGAGTCTGCTGTCCACTTCCATAATCCCGGTGCATATAGCCTCTGCCAGGGAGGCATCCTTACCCGCCATATTATACAAGGCCCCGTGGGGCTTTACATGTGTCATTGGAATTCCCTGGACCCTGCAGAAAGCACTTAGGGCTCCTATCTGATACTGGACCATAGTCTTCGCTTCTTCCCGGGACACCATCATATTTCTTCTGCCGAATCCCATCAGATCCGGGAAACCTGGATGTGCTCCCACGTTTACCCCATACTTCCTGGCCAAAGCTGCTGTCTTAGCCATAACTGAGGGATCTGAGGCATGAAAGCCGCATGCGACATTAGCCGATGAGATATAGGGAATCACTTCCTCATCCAGACCGCAGCGATAATTTCCAAAGCTCTCTCCCAAATCACAATTCAAGTCTATCTGATACATTACATTTCCCGCCCTTCTATTTTTTCATCATAAGGTCTAACTCTTTGCGATACTGTTTTAACAGCATCTGTGCCTCTTCGATGGAAACCGGAAGAAATCTCACCAGATCTCCCGGCCTTCCCTGGGCAATCCTGGGTATGTCAAAAGAACACACCACCGCAATCTTGGCATAGCCTCCGGTTGTCTGGCGATCTGCCAGCAGGACAATCGGCTGGCCCTGTGCAGGGACCTGGACTGCGCCCAGGGGGATAGGATCCGAGATAATGTCTGTTCCGTTTTTGCTCTCAACGGCCTGGCCGCTCAGCCGGTACCCCATTCGGTCACTTTCCCCCGATATGGTATATGCGCTGTCATAAAACGTCCGTTTCCCCTTATCCGTAAAGTAAAGCGCCTGAGGCCCCTCTAGCGCACGAAGTACGATTTCCCGGGGAAACATCCGCTGCCGGATCTTCCTGTTTTTTACTTCTTCAAAATTTTTTCGGACTGTTCCTACTTCCAGAATGTCTCCTGCCTTCAGCGCACGGCCCTTATATCCTCCCATACTGCATTTTAGATAGGTAGAGCGGCTCCCCATGACAGCAGGTACCTCAATACCGCCTGCTGCAGCCAGATATGTACGGCATCCCGCCTTTGCCATATCCATATGCAGCACAGCTCCTCCCGGTGCCAGATGGGGCACATTCATAGCAACCCTCTGACCGTCCAGCCTGGGGCACATGTCTGCCCCTGTCAGGGCAAATACGGTATCCTCTGTGAACTGTGTACGCCCTCCCCACAGGGTGAATTCAAGGCCTGCCTCCCCCTGTTCGTTGCCCACCAGATAATTTCCAGTCTCCCAGGCTTCCTGATCCATGGCCCCCGCTGGGGGGATTCCTGCACTCTGACGGCCGTACCGCCCTCCGTCCTGGACCGTCGTCAGCGGCCCCGGGATAAGAATCTTTACTGGCATAAGCGCTCTCCCTCCTCTTCCTCAGTCACCACCTTATAGCTCCCCTTTTGGATCATCCGGCGGATATCGTAGTAGTCATCTATCGTTATGGGAATAAAACGGATATATTCTCCGGCGCTGCACAGAACCGGCTCCTCCCGGTCCGGATTATAAAAGTCCACGGGCGTGCCTCCCAGGAGCCGCCATCCCCCCGGGGATGCCAGGGGGTAGACACCAGTCTGATTTCCTCCTATTCCAACAGCTCCCGGCTGAATCTTAATCCGGGGTATCTTAAGCCTGGGCATCTCCAGCCTTTTGTCCAGTCCTCCCAGATAGACAAACCCCGGCAGAAATCCCAGCATATAGATTTTATAATCCACAGAGCTGTGAATGGCAATAATCTCATCCCTGGTGAGCTTCATATACTGCTCCATGTCTGCAAGATCACAGCCAAAGCGTGCCCCATAGCAGCAGGGAATCTTCAGAATCCTCTTTTTTTTGCCGAACGTTCCCACTTCCCCTTCCTCCAGCTCCTCAATCCTCTTTTTCAGTTCCCCATAAGAAATCACCTGAGGCTGATAATAAATCATCAGGGAACAGAATGCTGGCACCAATTCTGTAATTCCCGGGATCTGCCGGCTTACGATCTCCCTGGCCAGCCCATGAACCCTGTCATTTGTCCGGGTGCTAATCTCCTGTGGAAATTCTGCCATAATAGCACAATCCCCTGCCGGTACACATCTCATATACTTACCTCCAAAAAAGCCCGGCCAAAAGGGCTCTCTATCAGACCCCTTTGTCCGAGCTTGCATCATCATTTTGCCCATTGTTTCACATAAAAGCATTTGTCAAATGATTCGGGAAAATTTACTGTGTCTGCTGGTTCTCTGTTAGAACATTTATTCCAATTTCCTCTGCTTTATCCCCGTCGCCCCCGGCATTCTCATCCCGCACATAAAATGCAAAATAATAATACTTACCCTGATATTCCTGAAAGCCTACAAACCAGCCGTCTCCTGCATTTCCGCTTCCTGTCTTTCCGTATATTTTATGCCCGTCTGTCTCCTGGACGAGCATCAACTCCTTCAGAATCTCCGTTTCTCCGGAGACATACTCTGACCGTCCCTCCATAATATCTGACATCATATTAACCTGCTCCATAGGCGATATCAGCAGCGAGGACTCCAGCCAGAATCCATTCAGCTGAGGCTGCGGGTTGACACCGCTCCCCTCCCACTGGGAGATATCACAGTTTCCATACACCAGTTCATTCAGCTGGCGCTGTACCTCATCCGCCCCTGCCTGATCCAGAACCCTTCTGAAATACCAGATGCAGGAGCTTTGGAATGCCTCTTTCAGAGTCAGATCTTTATTCCACGCTTTTACCGGATATTTAGTATTGTCGTATCCCATAGTAGAATCCGGCCCTGTGAGAATACCCGTTTCCAATCCAATCAGAGTGGATACGATCTTAAATGTTGAACAGGGGGAATACTGCGTGTAACACATGTCCTCATTGTAGACCTGATATTCGTCTTCTTTGGAGTCAAATACCACCGCGCATCCCTGCACTCCCTGAAAATACCCGCTGTAATCTACTGTGTTCCAGACGGGATCCGGAATAACCGACGCACTGCTTCGGTTACCCTGAATGGTTATCTCATCTTTTTGTTCTGTGTTCACCCCACTGTCCTCTGCCGCAGTCGCTGCAGTCCCTTTCTCCCCCTCTTCCCGGCTGCCGCAGCCCAGAATATTGCAGCATAAAATAGCAGCCAACACCACTGCAAATTTCTTAATCATTTGTGTCTCCTTCATATGCACTTGTGTCTTGTTAAGTAAGTACCAACGCCCTTAAGAATTTCTTAATATAATTCTATTATAGTACAGAATTTCCAATCGTCAAATGGTTATTTGAAAAAGGAAGCACAGAGGTAAATAATTCCATACCTCTGTGCTTCCCAGGTTAATTTTACAGTGTTTTCAGAAATCAAGACGTGTTCTTACTTCAGGATTTACAATATTTAAGGTCCATCTCTTTTGCAGAATATCAATTGTCTGTACCGAAAGCTTTCGGTACATATCTTCCATGGCCTGTTCAGAATACATGCCGACGTGGGGAGTAAATATAACATTATCCATATCCAGCAGTGCATGTCCCGGCTGCAGGGGTTCTCCCTCACAGACATCCAGTCCCGCACCGGCGATCCATCCTTCCGCAAGCGCTCTTACCAGGGCCTCGGTGTCCACTATGGGACCTCTGGAGGCGTTAATCAGGATCGCATCCCTTTTCATCATTTTCAGCTGCGTCTCCCCTATCATGTGATACGTCTCCGGCAATAAGGGGGTATGTAAGGAAACAGCGTCTGCCCTCTCCAGCAAGTATCCCAGATTGTCGGTCATCTGTATCTCTGCCCTGCCGCTCTCTGTTACAAAGGGATCATAAACAAGAACCTTCATACCCATTCCCAGTGCCATCTTACTCAGCTCTTTCCCAATCTTCCCGTATCCCACAATCCCCATTACCTCACCGCGGATTCTGGTACACCGAATCTGTGTTCCCTGGGCATAGCCACCCTCACGGGCCCGCTTTACAAAAGACCACAGCTGGCGTTTCAGACACATCATGAGGGCAAACGCATGACTTGCAACCTCATAGATACAGTGATCCGGAACATTGCAGACTGCAATTTTTCTCCTGGTTGCCGCTTCCACATCTACATTATCTACCCCTATCCCGCAGCGGCCGATGACTCTGAGCCTAGGGAGCGATGCCATAACCTCCTCTGTAACAGGTACTGCCATTAATAAGATACCGTCCGCATCGGCGGCCTTTTCTATGATCTCCTGGCTTTTTTTGCAG
>OLQH01001707.1_pt1 | contig 15579 bp, 14 predicted proteins | sample 1672671 | NCBI WGS metagenome assembly OLQH01 (sample SAMEA3136712, study PRJEB25190) | human gut metagenome
CCCCATCGCCAAAGGCGATTTAAAATGGCGAGATGCGTTGCTGGTCGCACATCGTATGAACAGTAACATGATTTTCTCCACCTGCTAGACATTTTTCAATCTTTCGTCTATTATTAGACATATCCAGTGTTGATTAATGGTTGTAAATTAGTTTCTACATTAATATAATACTTTTTGACATGAAAATCAACATTGTATCTATTACTAGAAATATTTTTAAGAAAAGGAGTTTTATCCATGAGAAACGCATTTCGGATTTTTCGCCGCGATATGAAACGCCTGCTCCGTAATCCGGCAGCAATACTTGTTTTGATCGGAGTATCTATTCTCCCCTCACTCTACGCATGGTTTAATATTGCAGCAAATATCGATCCTTATGCCAATACTTCCGGCATCAAGGTAGCAGTAGCAAATCTGGACACCGATGCCACACATGATGATCTGACGATCAATGCCGGCAGCCAGATTATTGACCAACTAAAGGAAAACGACCAATTAGGATGGACATTTGTTTCCAAAGATGCTGCTATTGAAGGAGTCAAATCCGGTGAATATTATGCAGCAATCATTATTCCGCAAGATTTTAGCGAATCCCTGCTAAGTGTCCTGTCCGGAAAGATTGAAACTCCGGAACTTGAATACTATATCAATGAAAAACTCAATGCAATTGCGCCAAAGATCACCAGTTCAGGTGCAAGCACGATCCAGACACAGGTTAATAACACCTTTTCCTCTGTTGCATCTGAGACAATTGCCGAGATTTTAAAGGATTCTGTATTCAACATTTCCGACTCTGTTAATTCAACAAATGCAGAGATTAATGATCTGCTTACAAAAGCAAATAATAATATCAAAGAATACGAACAGCTTCTAGAAAAGTTCAGTAAAGACTCATCCAATACCTCAAAGCTGATAGAGAATGTAAAAGAAGCATCTACATCTTTAGGAGATGTAGCAACATCCGGAGCAAATGCATTGTCCAGTGCTGACTCTGTCATGAATACGACACGTTCTTCTGCCGGAGATTTTTCTTCCGCACTTTCTAAGTCCCTCTCTGACGGAGAACTTTTACTTGGTCAGGCAAGCAGCTCAACATCCACAGGACTGACAGAACTTGCTACCGTAGCCGGAAAGATCAACACTTCTGTCAGTGATGCGCTTGGTTATGCAAACTCAGTCAATGAACTGAATGCAGATATTCTTAAAAAAATGCAGGAACTTGCCAATAAGTTTCCGGGAACGATCGGAGATCAGATCAATGCACAGATTTCTGCCCTGCAAACTCAGAACCAGTCAAATCAGGAATTGATCAATAGTCTTCAGACTGGAAATAATGGAATCAAAGATGCGATTGATACAACAACTGCAACACAGGAACAGCTTACTTCTCTGACAAAAGAAAGTATCAATAACCTGCACACTTTCCGTTCTACATTTGACCAGAATATTCTTCCACTGCTTGGACAGACACTGGATACATTTTCCACACTGACCGGTCAGGTAGAAGGAATGCTAAACGGAGTACCGGCTACTTCTAAGCAGATCAATGATATGCTCGACCAGTTAGAAAGTGGATTGTCAAATGCAACTGCCCTCCTTGACAGTACGAAGGAATCTTTAAGTGCCGTAAGCGACAAACTAAGTACAATTCAGACGGATCTGAATGCACTGACAGGCTCTGCTACATACCAAAAACTGCTCTCTCTTGAAGGCATTGATGCAGAATCTATCTCATCATTTATGTCCTCTCCTGTGGAGATTAAAACGGAGACTTATTATGCCGTAGATAATTACGGTTCTTCTATGACACCGTTCTACTCTAATCTTGCAATCTGGGTCGGCGGTATCGTACTGATCGCAATCTTTAAGCTGGAAGTGGACAAAGACGAATCCATGCGCGGTTACGGACAGACAACATTATACTTTGGACGCTGGCTCTTATACATGGCAGTTGGTCTTGTTCAGGGATTTATCGTCTGCCTCGGTGATACACTCCTTCCGGGAGTCCAATGCAATCATCCGGCACAATTCATCCTGACAGGAATGGTTTGCTCTTTCGTCTATGTAAATATTATTTATGCGCTGTCACTTACATTTAAGCATATTGGTAAAGCGCTCTGTGTTATTCTCGTAATCCTGCAGATTCCTGGTTCTTCCGGAACCTACCCGATTGAGATGACACCAGCCTTTTTCCAGAAACTGCATCCACTCCTTCCATTTACATATGGTGTGAATGCTATGCGTGAAGCAATCGCCGGTTTCTACGGTTCTAACTTCCGCAATGATCTTCTGATCCTGCTCCTGTGCTACGTGCCGATCTCTCTGCTTATTGGACTTGGACTGCGCCCGGCTCTTTCCGGACTGAACCATCTGTTCGACAAGAAACTGGCAGAGACAGAATTTATGATGTGCGAACCTCACGAAGCAGAACTTAGCAGAAGTACACAGCTCTCCATGCTCTTACAGGCATCTCTTTCCATCGAAGACCTTCGCCTTGTAACAGCTGAACGGGCACAGAAATTTGAAAACAATTACCGTAAGATGATTCGTATCGGCTTCCTTGCCATTGCGATCATCCCTCTGATCTTCCTGATCCTGATGTTCAGTCTCGAATCAAAGATTGTATTCCTGACTTTATGGATCATTTCCATCATTGCGATCTCAGTATGGTTGATCGTTGTAGAATACATTCATACAAAATTAGAAGAACAGAAAGAGCTTGCCGGCATGTTTTATGAAGAAATGCTTGAAAACTTCCGTGGAAAGGAGGCGGAATAATTTGAAAAATATTTTTTTAATCCTGAAAAATGATCTGATGAAGATCCAGAAAAATGTCATCGCAATGGTCGTTATTATGGGAATCACTGTAATTCCGACTCTTTATGCATGGTTTAACATTTCCGCAAGCTGGGATCCTTACGGAAATACAGGTGCGCTGAAACTTGCAGTTGCAAGTGATGACAAAGGGTATGAAAGTGATCTTATTGCCGTAAAGATCAACATGGGAGAGCAGATTCTCTCTTCTCTGCATAAAAATTCTCAGTTCGACTGGGTTTTTACTGATTCAAAAGATGCTCAAAAAGGTGTAAAATCCGGAGAATATTATGCTGCGATCGTAATCCCTGAAGACTTTAGCCAGAAAATGATGAGTGTCTTCTCTTCTAAAGCTGAACATCCGGATCTGACTTATTATGAAAATGAAAAAGAAAATGCGATTGCTCCGATCATTACCGGAAAAGGCGCAACGGCTGTCCAGAAACAAATTAATCAGACATTCATTGAGACAATTGCACAGACCGCACTTGATGCATTTCAGACGGTAGATTCAATCGCAAAGAAGACAGGTGATGATTCTCTGATCAACAATATGAGTAGTAATTTGAATCAGATGGGATCTGATCTTGGAACTGTTGCTGCAACTGTTCAGTCCTTCTCAGACATGACAAACTCTGCAGTTACAATGCTGAACACAACAACAGAATTTCTTCAGGAAACCGGTTCCGGCACAAAAACCAGCCTGAATTCTTTGAAGAATTCTGATTCCGGAATTGATTCATTAACTGCTGCCCTGTCCGGAACTACAAGCACGATTTCTGACGCATTAGCACAGAATGCAAGCTTCTACACTGCTGTCTCTGATACTATTGACAAGGCTTTAAGTTCCTACAACTCAGATGCACAGGCGGCAGCAAATGCATTGTCTTCCGTAAGTAGCCGCGTACAGAATGTCATTGACGGGTATAATCAGCTTTCTGCTGCATTATCTGCTATTGCAGACGCCTCCTCAGATTATCCTGAGATTCAAAATGCGGTCAATGGAATCAATCAGCAGATTCAGCTGGCAATTGAACGACAGACTGCACTTCGTGATAAAATTAACGGTGCTGCAACTTCGATCACTACAGCAACCGCAAATGCTACTACATTAAAGAGTGAACTTGATAGTCTGATCGGCGAAGCAACTTCTTCCGTCAAGGCAGTTGAGACAACTTACGAACAAAATGTAAAAGGAAATCTTGATAATCTTTCCAATTCATTGAGTTCTACAACAGGTTCTGTCTCCTCTATGCTTGGAAGCCTTGACAGCAGCATTGAAAATATTGCTAACGTTACCGGTTCTGCTTCAAGTGGACTTACAGGACTTCAGACAGCACTTACTAATTCTGCTGCTCTGTTAAAAGAATCTTCTGAAAAGCTGACGGCTGTAGCTACAAAAATTTCCACCGATGATTCAGAAGGTATGGCTGCCGTAACAAACCTGTTATCCGAAGACTCCGAAACGATTTCATCTTTTCTCTCCTCCCCGGTCAAACTGGATGAGAAAAAGATTTATCCAATTGAAAATTACGGGTCTGCAATGACTCCATTCTACTCCACTCTTGCGATCTGGGTAGGTGCTGTTGTTATGGCTGCCATGCTAAAAGTCACTATAGCTGATTCTACAAAGAAGAAACTATTCCATCCGAAAGAATATCAGCTCTATATCGGACGTATCCTACTTCTGATCATTATCGGTTTCATGCAAAGTGCACTCATCTGTCTTGGAGATCTTTTCTTCCTTGGTATTCAGTGTAAGCATCCGGTAATGTTTGTACTAACCGGTATGTTCACAAGCTTTGTCTATGTGAATCTGATCTATGCACTGACTGTCTCCTTTGGAGATATCGGTAAAGCAATTGCCGTTGTCCTGATGGTAATGCAGGTTGCAGGAAGTGGTGGAACATTCCCGATCCAGTGTGCACCGAAGTTTTTCCAGGTTGTTTATCCACTTCTACCGTTCACACACAGCATGAATGCGATGCGTGAATGTATTGCAGGATTCTACGGAACAACTTATGCCACAGAGCTCGGCAAACTGGCAATCTTCCTTGCACCGTCACTGCTGCTTGGTCTTCTGCTCAGAAAACCGATCATAAAGATGAACGACGCATTTATGGAGAAGCTTGAAAGTACACATCTGATCTAATGTAATGGTCTAATATATATAACTACAAAAAGCCCCCTAAAACATTACCGTGAACGGTTCTGTTTTAGGGGTTCTCTTATTATTTCATATTATTTTCTACCGTCTGCTGTACCTCCTTTGGTACTTCATCTGTAAAAATCGGAATAAAAATTTCTTCTTCGATACCTACTCCATAAACTTCATTACCATTGAGTTTTCCATCCATATAATGCTCCAAAATCCAGGAATATATTTTCCCGAAATCAAACTTAATCGATGCTGCAACTGTTCCCGGAGCAAGATCATTTTGATTCTCTGAAAATCCAATCACCTTTACTCCATTTTCCTTTGCAGCCTCAATGCAGCCATTTCCAACTTTATTTGCGTAAATAAATAAAACATCTGCACCTTTTCCGATCATTTGGTTTGCAATCTCTTTTCCAAGTTCCTCATCTTCCCAACTATTCGCATAGGCCCTGAGTACTGTTGCATTCGGAAGCTTTCTATCTGCAGCCAGCTGACGAACATCCTTTTCATACTGATCCAGCAAGGTCTCCATTGCCTCATTCGGATAACCGGCAATGATGCCAAGTATTCCTGTCTTCGTCAGATTTCCACCAATGATTCCCGCCAGATGGCTTGCTTCCTCTTCTTTTGGATAAACAGAAAATGTATTTTTACCTGATGCCGATCGGCCATTTAAAATACAAAAATCAACTTTCGGATAATCTCCTGACACAGAAGAAACAACCTCCTCGAACTGTGATCCTGCAAGTATGATCAGATTATAATTATCTTCTGCATATCTACGAATCACTGCCTCAAAGTCTTTCTCTTCGACATTACTCTGATACTCCAGATCAATTTTCTTATCTTTGTTCTGATTTGCAAGAATCCCTTCATAATTTCCCGTATTCCAACTTTGATCATTTGTATCTCCCGGAAGAATTACAACAACTTTCGGCTGATTGGCCGGAATAATTTTTCGGTAAGTAGTTCCTTCGATTACTGCAACAATGATAAGTAATACTGCAACAATGATGCCTGTCTCAGCTTTTATTTTCTTTTTTTTCCTGGTATCTTCCATGCCTTGTTATCCTTTATTTTTGAGTTCTGTATATTTCAGATTCTCTGACTTTCGATTATAAATCTCCTAAAAAAGGTTTTCTGTAGAGATACTTTCCATCTCCTCGATTACCTTTAAATTCATTATTTTCAGCGATGATATTTCCTCTCTGCATTACGAGATCAATCTTTCCGTGCAGATCTGTTCCTTCATAAGAAGTATAATCAACAGCTCCGTGCATCATCTTGTGAGTCAATGTCTGTTTTGCATCAGCATCAATAATCACAAGGTCTCCATCTGCTCCCGGTTCAATAATTCCCTTCTTAGGATACATTCCGTACACCTTTGCCGGATTTGTGCAGGCAACTTCTACCAGCTTGTTAATGCTGATTTTGTTTTTCATTACACCTTCTGAGAAAAGAAGAATCATTCTTTCTTCAACTCCCGGAGCTCCATTCGGACATTTTCTGAAATCATCCTTGCCGTCCTGTTTCTCTTTTGCATAATTGAATGGACAATGATCTGTCGCAACGATCTGAATCTCTCCTGCCTCTAATCCTTTCCACAGCGCATCAAGATCCTGCTGTGTACGAAGCGGTGGAGACATAATATATTTCAATCCATCCGGATCTTTATATCTGTCTTCTGTAAGTGTCAGATACTGTGTACATGTCTCAACAAAAATGTTTTTTTGTCCGTTTCTTCTTGCTTCTTCAACTGCTTCAAGACTTTCCTTACAAGAAAGATGTACAATATACACCGGTGCATCACCTGCAAGCTTCGCAAGATAAAGGACTCTTCTTACAGCCTCTGCTTCTGCAAGATTCGGTCTGCTCTTTGCATGATAGATCGGCGCTGTCTTTCCGGCATCACCATATTCTTTCTTCAGATGCTCTACCACATAATGATTCTCGCAATGGAATGCTGTGATTCCATGCAGTTCTTTCATCTTCTTAAGAACTTCTAAAATACCATCATCATCAATCTTATAGCCATAAGTCATATATACCTTTGTGCTCTGGACTCCGTCATCCATCATTGTCTCAAGCTCATTTAAAATAGACTCGTCTACATGCTGGACTACTCCATGGAATCCATAATCGATAACGGCTTTATCGTCTGCCAGTCCATGATATACATCCAGTTGATGATGTAGCGGGCATCCTGCCGGTCCGAATCCCATATGGTCTACGATTGTTGTAGTTCCGCCGCATGCGGCTGCAACAGTACCTGTATAAAAATCATCTACTGCTCTCGCGATTCCGACATCAATATCCATATGCGTATGAACATCAATACCTCCCGGGAGAACATATTTTCCTTTCGCATCGATCACCTTATCTGCATCCCCAAATTTTGCTTCCAGGTTTTTTCCGATACATTCGATCACACCATCCTCAATCAGGACATCTGCTTCATAAGTGTCCTCCGGTGATACGATCATTCCATTTTTTACAAGTGTTTTCATGATACTTCCACTCCTCTCTTAGTTTCAGTTATACTTCTACCGCAGTCTATGCCTTCCATAGCTGCGGTGATTTTTGTGCCTGATGAGTGCTGTTTCTAACCTCTTTTTGCTGCTTTAATATAGATAAAGTATGCAAGACCTGCACCGATACTTCCTACTACATATGCATTGTCAAAGATAAATTTCAGTGGTGCAATATATTTTCCGGCAAAGATAATGATCATTGCTGCCACAAAAATAATGATGATCGGTACATTAAAGCCTTTTGAATAATAATATTTTCCGCCGTCTTCCTTGTACATATCAACCATATCAACCTCTGTCTTATGCTCAAACAGATAGGATACCAGATATAATCCTGAGATAGGTCCCAGCAACGCTCCAAGCATTCCACATACATTATAAATCAAATCGTACGCACTTGCCAGTGCATTCCACGGTTGAGCAAATAAAGCAAGTACTGCTGCAATCAAAGCAGCCTTTTTGTAGCTTACTTTCTTTGCAAATAAAGTTGCGATAACATTTGTCGGTGGAACCAGATTTGCTGCAACATTTGTTGTCAGTACTGCCATAATAATGAACAACGAGAAAATAATTACAATAAACGGATTGTCAAATTTACTTACAAGAACTGCCGGCTCCCAGATTGCTTCTTTAAATACAATTGCTGCTCCTGCTGTTCCGCAAATTCCTACAAAGGAAATGAATGCTGTCATTACAGGTGCCCCGACAAGCTGTCCTACTGCCTGTGCCTTCTGTGTTTTACAGTTCTTTGTGAAATCTGCCATAGACAGTGCAATACCACCGTCAAATGCAATCATTGAAGACAATGCCGGGAAAAACAGTGTCCAGAAATTCTTGGACGGATCTCCCTGAAGAGATGGGTCAGAAAGAAGTTTCGACACACTCCAATCTGCACTTCTAATTCCCCAGATGATTACGATAAAGCTCAACACAATTAATACCGGTGCTGCAAACTTTTCCAGTTTCTGTAATGCACTGGATCCTGATCCTGCAATATATACGTTCATTGCCCAGAATAATAGGAATGAAATAAATAAACCTTTAAATCCAAGTCCATGCCATGCTGGAATAATTGCTCCGATAATTGCATTAAGTGCCTGACCGCCAATCCATGCCTGAACACCGAACCAGAAACACCCAAGTACTCCACGGACAATTGACGGGACTACAGTTCCTTTTGATCCAAACACCATTTTACTGAGCATCGGATAACCAAGTCCATACTTTGTACCGAAATGTCCAAGAACAACTGCAAAAATCATAACAAGTGTATGTCCTAATACAATCGTTAACAATGCCTGTGCCCATGACATACCAGATACGATCAGTCCACTTGCCACCTGATATACTGCGATAGATACAATCATACCAATCCACAGATTTCCCATGTCCCATGCTGACCAGTTACGCTCTTTTGAACTCAATGGTTTTGTCGCATCTGCATAATTATTTTTGTATTTATGGATTTCCTTTTCACCTTCCGGTGTCAATTCTACCATATCGCCTATCTGTCTTTGAAAAGCCCCCATAATGTACCTCCATTATTTTTTATTTTTGTTTCGATATATCATTTGCGCATTGATATCTTATACTTCAATTTTAGTACATTTTGTTGCATTTTCAATGTGATAACTTTCTACTTTTGTTTAATATTTACGGTTTTTATCTTTTATTGTTTGTTTCTGTATTCTGTCGGCGTAAGATTATATTTTTTCTTAAACATACTGCTGAAATAACGAACATCGTTAATTCCCACTTTTTCTGAAACTTCTCCTATTCTAAGCTGCGGATTCTTAAGAAATTGGCAAGCTTTCTCCAGCCGGTAATCTATAATATATTCAGATACATTCTGACCTGTATGTTTTTTAAACAACTCACTCAAATAGTTGGGCGTGATACAAAGTTGTTCTGAAATCTTTGTCAAGGTCAGCTTTTGTGAATAATTCATAGAAATGTAGTCCATCGCTTTCTGAACAAAAAGATTTGTCACTTTCTTTTCTTGTTTTTCTTCACTCCGAGGTTTCTGAATATTTTTCTCAATTTCTTCCAGAATTCCAATCAATTCTCTGGCATTTGTAGGCTTTGTCAGATATCTGGTCACACCAAGCTCTATTGCTCTCTGTGCAAAAGAAAAATCACTATAACCACTTAATATAATAATTTTTGTATTCTCATCCTTTTCACGGATTCGATTGATCAGATCCAGACCATTAATCTCCGGCATCTTAATATCAGTAATAATCACATCCGCATAAGAAACAGACAACTGTTCCAGCGCTTCCATGGCATTTTCAAATACACCTATAATCTCAAATCCAGGTCTGGATGACAATAATTTTGATAGACCATTCCTGATCTTCGGTTCATCATCTACAATTACGATTTTCATCTTCTGTAACCTCCTTTGCCTGATCCACTTCTTCTACTGGGAGAAGAATAGTAACGGTTGTCCCTTTCTGCCATTCACTGTCAATTTTTAATCCATATGCCTCTCCAAAATGCAACTGAATTCTACGATGTACATTTCGCATTCCAATATGCTTTCCACTAATTTCATCTGACATAATACTCTCCCTAAACCTCATCAAACGATCTGGCTGCATACCGATTCCATCATCTGTTACACGTATCTCAAGAGTTCCCTCTCTGACGATCGCTTGAATCTGAATTCTGCCCATCTCCTTCTTCTTCTCAATTCCATGCAGAATCGCATTCTCCACAATCGGCTGAAGAATCAGCTTCGGAACAAAACACAGCTTTGCTTCTTCATCTATTTCTATCTGAACTGTCAGACGATCTTCTAATCGGTTCTTCTGAATACAAAGATAACTTTCAATATATTTTAATTCTTCCTCAAAAAGTACAAGCATCTCTTCTCCATGAAGTGAATATTTCAAAATATCTCCTAAAGATACTACAACATCACTTATCTCCCATTCTCCCTTTTCAATTAACATCCAATTGATAGAATCTAATGTATTGTAAAGGAAATGTGGATTGATCTGAGCCTGAAGTGCTGTAAGTTCTGCATTCTTCTGTGCCAGTTTTTGTTGGTATACTTCCATAATCAATTGGCGTAATCTACTGATCATATAATTAAAAGACTGAATCAGCATTCCTATTTCATCATGTGCTTTTGATTCTACCTGTATTTCAAAATCTCCTGCTTCGACCTGTTTCATAGCATTTTTCAATCTCCCGATTGGTCTTGTAAATGTATAGGACAAGATAAAAATTCCAACTCCTGCCGCCAGCATTGCTAGCAAAACAAGGCCCATAATTGCTTCTCGAAGTCTCTTTGCCTGTGGAAAGAAATCATCTGTCGAAACCACTGAATAAGTCTCCCATCCGGTCAGTCCATTATACTGCCTACAGGCAAAATAATCCTTATTATCCCAGTTGAATTCATATCTTCTAACTCCTTTTTCCATCCCTTTTGTTACGACATCTCCCCAATCATAAATATTCGTCTTATTCGAGCACAGAACATTTCCGGCGCAATCCACCAGATAAGTGAACTGATTTTGAAAGGTACTATAATTATTCAACATCAAAAGTCCAAATGTCTCCGGATTCAATTCTATCGCAAGAATTACCTTATTGATAGAACTTATAAATGTTACTACTTCTTCTGCATTTTTCTGACAAAGCGAACTTCCTTTTTCCGTCCAGGTACCATCTCCAACAAGGTTACTTGCTGCATTCTCATATACTTCCATCCGCCTTTTATCATTCACTGCCTGGCAGCCTGAATAGCTGTAATACACGGTTCCATCTTCATTCATCAGTATCAAATCTGTGCAGCTTGATATAAGATTTAAAAGCCCTTCCATCCAATCATTTAATTCTTCTGTTTCTTCCTGCGTATGTATCTCTTTTTTCAAATATGCCCTCACGATTTGACTGGATTTTACATTTTCAGCCAGACGATTGATCTGCTGAACCTGACTATTAATAGAGATATCAATTCTGTTAATTGTATCAGCCATCTCTTGTTCTTTGTTTTCCAATACAAGATTTTTTGCATTTTGATAAGAAAAATATCCAATCATTGATCCCATCAAAAGCACCAGTATCAAAAAAGAGAGCATTAACTTCTTTCGCAAAGTCATTTTATCTTTCTCCCTCCATACTTTTCTCCATGTCATTCCACTTGTGTTATCATCTTTGCAACATATTCCATTTTTTCACAATCAACAAATGAATAATTCATAACATAAATATTTTCATACTTTTTCTTTTTCTCACTTGAATGATAATAGGATGACAATGCAGCCAGCTTAATTCCTTTGCTCTTCATTTTATCCAGAAATTCTTCTTCACTCAGGTTTGTATCTACTTTCATTAAAAAATGTACTCCTGCATCTTCTTCCAGAATCTGGATTTTAGTTTTCAATACTCCCTGTAAAAATGCTTCCAGGATCCGGTCTCTCTTCTGCTGATAATAATTACGCAGCCGGTTAATATGTTTCTCAAATGCCCCTGAATTCATAAACTGCGCTAACGTATATTGTTCAAAATTTGATACCGTACAGGAATAAAAAGAAAGTTCTCTGTAAAATCGTTCTGCCAATTCATCCGGCAGCACCATATAACTGATTCGCACTGTTGAACACAAAGTCTTGGAAAATGTATTCATATAAATCACTTTTCCCGATACATCAATGCTCTGAAGCGATGGAATTGGCTTACCGTTCAATCTAAGTTCACTGTCATATTCATCTTCTATAATATATCTATCTTTCGTTTTTGTCACCCAACCAAGTAACTCATAACGTTTACTGATTGGCATTACGATTCCCGTTGGATAATGATGTGACGGAGAACAATGTATCACATTGATTTCTTTTTCTTCCAGTTCTTCTACCTTCGGTCCGTCCTCTTCTATTTCTATATACTCATAACAAGCTCCCATACTGCGATAAATTTTTGCGATTTTATGATATCCCGGATTTTCAACTGAATATTTCAATTCCTTTCCCAAAAGCTGAATCAAAAGACTGGACAAATATTCTGTTCCAGCACCAATAATGATCTGTTCCGGCCGCACCGTCATATTTCGGAATGCTTTCAGATAATCCGCAATGCTTTGTCTTAATTCCATTACTCCGCCACACGGTGGATTAAGCATCAATTCTGTCTGATAGTCATTCATTACTGCTCGCATCGTCTTTGTCCATATGGAAAATGGAAATGCACTCTGTTCCGTCTGATTACTCGTAAAATCTGCGATATAAGCATTCTTTCCACCGGTAAGGTTTAACTTATTGCTGTAAATCCTATTTTCTGATAAATCACTCTCGCTTTTCATTCTGTCATCCCGCAGGTCTGCTACATAAAACCCACTCTTTGGAACGGAATAAATATATCCCTCTGCTGCAAGCTGACTATAGGCATTCTCGACAGTGATCACACTTATGGCCAGATTTTTTGCAAGTGCACGCTTTGATGGAAGTTTTTCTCCACTCTTAATTTTCCCTTGAATAATGTCATTTTTGATACATTTATACAAATATTGATAAAGCGTATCTGACCCTATATTTTCAAAATTATACGTCAACATATTTACTTTTTCTCCATTCTGACCTTTTTGAATATATCAAAACTGAGTATTTTTATATAGTCACTTTGTCATTATACTATTACCTATCGAATTAGTAAAGAAAAGGAGATTTAAAAATGAGTACAAATAATGAACGTTATGAATTGAATAAAAATCTGGCACAGATGTTAAAAGGTGGAGTGATCATGGATGTTACAACTCCGGAACAGGCAAAGATTGCAGAAGCTTCCGGTGCATGTGCTGTTATGGCGCTGGAAAGAATTCCGGCTGACATCCGCGCTGCTGGTGGAGTTTCCCGTATGAGTGACCCGAAGATGATCAAAGGAATCCAGGAAGCTGTTTCAACCCTGTTATGGCCAAATGCAGAATCGGACATTTTGCAGAAGCTCAGATACTTCAGGCAATTGAAATCGACTATATTGATGAAAGCGAAGTCCTTTCACCTGCAGATGATGTCTACCATATTAACAAAAGAGAGTTTGATGTTCCATTTGTCTGCGGTGCAAAAGATCTTGGCGAAGCACTCAGACGTATCAATGAAGGAGCTTCTATGATCCGTACAAAAGGTGAACCGGGAACCGGTGATATTGTTCAGGCAGTTCGCCATATGCGCAAAATGAACAGTGAAATTTCCAAACTAGTAAGTATGCGTGAAGATGAACTTTTCGAGGCAGCCAAACAGTTGCAGGTTCCTTATGATCTTGTCCTTTATGTACATGAAAACGGAAAACTTCCTGTTGTAAACTTTGCTGCCGGCGGTGTTGCAACTCCTGCTGATGCTGCTCTTATGATGCAGTTAGGCGCAGAGGGAGTCTTTGTCGGTTCCGGTATCTTCACGGAAATCCGGCGAAACGTGCTGCTGCTATCGTACAGGCCGTTACAAACTATACAGATGCAAAACTGATCGCTGAACTTTCATCTGACCTTGGTGAAGCTATGGTCGGCATCAACGAACAGGAAATTGAACTTCTCATGACAGAAAGAGGAAAATAAAATGACAATCGCAGTACTTGCCCTTCAAGGAGCATTCATAGAGCACGAACAGATGCTTCAAAAGCTTGGAGTTCATACCATTGAACTCCGACAGGCTTCTGATCTGCAAAAAGATTTGATGGGATTATCCTTCCCGGCGGTGAAAGCACCGTTCAGGGAAAGCTCTTACACGATCTTAACATGTTCGAACCTTTAAAAGAAAAGATTCAATCCGGAATGCCTGTTCTGGCTACTTGTGCCGGAATGATTCTCCTGGCTTCTGACATTGCTGAACAAGACGAAACCTATTTTGAAACCATTCCTATGACAGTCAAACGAAACGCCTACGGTCGCCAGCTTGGAAGCTTCCATACAAATGCTGAAGCAGCCGGTATCGGTGAAATTCCTATGACTTTCATCCGAGCACCTTATGTAGAATCTGTTCATGCTGACGCTTCCGGAAACACACCTGAGATCCTCAGTATTGTAGAGGATCGTATTGTCGGAGTGAAATATAAGAATCAGATGGCATTTGCATTTCATCCGGAATTAGATCAGGACACACGGATTCATGAAACATTTCTAGGGATGATCAGATAGTTATCTTGGAAAGTTTGACAAAGTAAACTTGAACTAGAACAAACTTAATAAATGAAACCAACAGGATGATTTGCAAATAAATAAAATATTCTTATCCTGTCGGTTTCTTTCTTTTTACTAGTACTATTAAGTTGGTTTTTTACATTGGTGTTCCAACCTCTATCAAATTCCCATCCAAATCATAAAAACGAACAATCTTCTGTCCCCAGCTATGCGTCATCAAACGATTCACAAACTTTATATCCGGATAAAGTTTGTCCAGTTTTTCGACAAAAGCTTCGATATTCTTCTCCTCAAAATATAGCTCACAGGAATTGCTCTCTGAAATGATATCTCTTTCCAGAAAGTTCTTCCAAATTGTTTTCTCCTGAAGAACAAGTCCCTCTGTCAGAATGACATTTCCTTCATTATCAAGTATTACATCAAGTCCAAATAAATCATGATAAAATTTCTTCGATTTCTCGATATCTTCTACAACAATCAAAATATTTCTTAATCTCATACTTCATAATCTCCTTGTGAGGTTTTATGCATCTACTTTCCACTCTGCCAGCGGTTTTAGCTCAATTTTTGTTCCGTTTGGAAGCGAAAACCAATGGTCATTGATTGCTTTTACCGGATACGCTTTGATTTTCTCCATAATCTCTGCTTCTGAATCTACTGCGATTCTTGCCATCCTGACACACTCCTTTTTGCTTATTCTACTACCTATATTACGTTATTTCTTTTTATTTTTCATTATAAACTCAAATTGTTTAACAAAAAAAACAGCGCTTTCGCACTGCTTCTCATTCCTGTCTATATTCCATGTACCTTCAAAACTACATACAGTCAAAACCAACATCATCATCCAAACCTATCACTGCTTTGGTTATGCCCTCGACCTATTAGTAACAGTCAGCTCCATGTGTTACCACACTTCCACCTCTGCCCTATCTACC
>OLQH01001708.1_pt1 | contig 15560 bp, 14 predicted proteins | sample 1672671 | NCBI WGS metagenome assembly OLQH01 (sample SAMEA3136712, study PRJEB25190) | human gut metagenome
CATAGTTTGTGTTATAGTGTTCATATACGGAAGGCTCCTTTGTGTATGTGATATTGTGGTGATATAACTATAACACAATTTATGAGTTTTCCGTATTCTTTTTTTCTCTTTGTAACACATCTATTGTAATCCTACAATATAAATGAGAAAAATATAAAAAAGATATTGACAAATTATTAAGAATAGTATAAAATAAAATAGTTGTTGATTTCAACGACGTTTATTATTTGCGGCTATGGCGGAATTGGCAGACGCGCATGGTTCAGGTCCATGTGAAAGCAATTTCATGGAGGTTCAAGTCCTCTTAGCCGCACCAAAATTTGAAAATCCGAACATTATACCAATTGGTAATAAGTTCGGATTTTTGCTTTATTTTAGTTAATTAAATTTAAATTTTATTATATAACTTATGGACAATTTGTGACAGCTTTTGTCAAGAGGTCTTTAACATTATTTGTTTTTATATAGATTATTTTTTAGCTTTGCGTTTTAATCTGCCAATTAAAATAATATCAGCACGAGAAAATTATCATACTTATATATCTGTGTATTGATTAGGGAGAGTTTACATATTCAAGATTGCAAATTTGCAAATTTGCTATTCGTTTGATATAATATAATCAGCTAATGGGGGCCTATATGTCCTTGTTAGAAATATCAGGCGATCTTATTGTGCATTGGCAGACAAACAGAAAGCGGATATAGTAATTGGCAGGACTGATAGGGACGCGGCATAATAATTAAGTCAAATTGAAAACGGAAAAATGTAAAACACCAGCTTCGATATCCGGATAAGGCCGGAAAAAGGGTTTAGGACATAAACAAATTATATATTGTGGCTAACCATTATTGGCCGCCTTAAAAGTTTTGATATATATAAATTTGGTTTGTCTGAAAATGTGGTTCAAAATTTATGACATGGACGGTTGATGTACATATCTTGAACCGTTTGCCGGAATACAAAAGTTTTCCACAGCAGTATAGCTGATAAGTGCTTAGTTCAAGTACATGACGGATCTGAGAAATATAGTGCGAAACGAGGTCATGGAACTGACATTGCCTGCTTCTTGTTACTGTGAAAGACAGTATAGTGTAAAGCTGCTCTGAAATTGTTTTTTATGTAATATATAATACACCAAATTTGTGATTTTGTATGGTCATAAGTTTTGGGCAGTAATTTTCATAAAGAACTGTAACTTTATTTTGGTATATTTGAAAAACAGCTGTGGAGCAACATTACGGCCAATTGCTTAAAAGGAGGATTCTAAATGAACCAATTTATTGAAACGTTGACAAGTAAAGACAAATGTTTGGAGTTACCCGAAGAATATGATTATTTCGGAAAACTTATCGGAAGCTGGAAACTCAATTATACCGACCGAAACATATCATGCTCAGTTAAAGGAGAATGGCATTTTTCATGGGTTCTTGAGGGTATGGCAATACAAGATGTTATTGTTTTACCCTCGCGCGATACAAAAACTGAAATTCCGCATCCACTCACCGAATACGGCACAACGCTTCGTGTTTACAATCCAAATACACATGCTTGGGATATTGCCTATTGTTACACAGGAGAAATTATACGGCTGGAGGCAAGAAAACAAGACGATATGATAGTGCTCACAAACATTGATGATAATAAGAAAAAATGGGTTTTTGTCAAGATTGAGGAGAATACTTTTCATTGGCAAAATATTACCATAAAAGAAGATGGCGAATGGCATATAAATGCGGATATATATGCTGAGCGAATAAAGTAAATACAATATAAAAGAAACTTTTAGACATAAAGATAAAGAATATCAGAAAAAACATAGTCTGATACAAAATTGTATCAGACTGTTTGTATTATTTCTTATATACCGATTAATTTGACTGTATTACAGAGATATAAAGGTATTAAACATAAAATCTGTCCTAAGTAATAATTACATATTAAACTTTCACGGGTTTTAGATTTATGAATTTCGATTTGCAAATTCTCAGGTTAGAGAAACACGTGTTTTTTTCAGCTTAAATATGACTTTAGACTTTAGATTTTATATTTTCAGAGACAATATTGACGAATGCAGTATGTTTTGATGCTGCTGCGCATGACAACTATTTTGTGTTTGGGAAATAAACTCATATTTAGCAGAAAAATAAGATTTAGATGATATTACCATCGTTTATTGTAAAAATTCGGCTGCTGTTTTTTTGCGGATTCCAGCGAATGAGTAACCATAATAATTGTTTGTACGATTTCTTTATTAATATTATGCAGTAATTCAATTCTTGGCTTCTTTATTGTTGGATTGCTGTCTGCATAGATAATATATTTTTCAAAGTCCTGTGTGAAAGTTATAGCCCAATCACCGCGTATATTTTTACCATTTGGAGCTGACATTGTAATAAGTTATGCAAAAACAGAATACGGCAATGAGGGTTCCAAAAAGTATAAGATAAAATATTAAATATATATGAAAAATACTGCGGTAATCGGATTCTTTCATATAATCAGCCCTTTTCTTTTATTTATACCTCAAACCTTTTATTGTTACAAGCTGTTTCGGACTTGACGGAATATTCTTTTTTCCCGTGTAAGACGTATATGCACTATGATTGTATTGTCACAAATAATACTGTATTCTCCCCATACTTGTTCATATAGCCGTCCTTGCTAATAATTTTATCAGCGTTTTCCATTAAGTAGGATAGTAAAAAGAATTCTCTGCCGGTCAAGTTAACTTCTTTTCCTGATTTATAAATACGGCCGCTTTCTTTATCCAATGAAAGACAGCCAACAGTTAACTGTTTGAGGTTATCAAGCGTATTTACTGATTGATATTGTTGGCGGCGAATTTGTGATTTAATGCGGTAAATGGTTTCACACGGACTAAAAGGTTTAGTGATATAATTGTCTCCGCCGCAGGAGAGACCAAGTGTTTTGTCTATATCATCATCTCTTACTGATAGGAACAGAATGGAACAAAAAGAAAATTCACGTATCTTTTTGCTTATCTCAATACCGTTTATATCTGGCAGCATAACGTCTAAGACAATAACATCGGGCTGATATTCTTTACATATTCTGATTGCGTCTGTGACTGTATATGTTTTTTATTTTTTTATAATTGTTTTAATACAGAGCTTCTTCAATTAAATCTACAATATCTTTTTCGTCATATATTAATAATATTTTATAATGTCATTTTTTTTCGTTGAGAGGCCGATTATTAGAAAACTTTTCTGCTTTCTTTGGTATTAGCTGCATGTTACAAGTTTACAAAACGACAGATATGCGTTTGCTATTTATAGTATTTTATGTTCTTGTTGTTTTGCTGATTTGAGGTAATATGTAACTTTTATAGTTTTTTAGTTTCGATTATATGCGGGCGCATAAATAAAGTCAATATAAAATATAAAAATTATTTATTTAGCTGGAATGTGATTGACGGTTACAAAAAAATGTGGTATAATAATAAAAATAGCTATTAATTATGGTTTTTGATGTAAAGTTGAATTTAAAATAATAGCTTGATTTTCATTATTGCAGTGTTTATATATAGTTTTTGAGGTAGTTACTTTATATCAGCAGTCAATACTTTGATTTTGTTATATTATTGATTAAGTTCAGTGATAGCTGTTTTAATAATAGCAGTTAAAATAGCATTTTATTTAATGTGCGGGTGTAGTTCAGTGGCAGAACACCAGCTTCCCAAGCTGGATATGAGGGTTCGATTCCCTTCACCCGCTCCAAAAAAGCGGCAAGCATTTAATGCTTGCCGCTTTTTATTATGAAATAAAACAGAGCTATTTGCCATTTTAAATCTCAAGAGATTATTATTTTTCTCATACAAACCAAAGTTTTTGTCCTCTTTTCCGGCGAATGCTTGTTCTGACAGGTTGTTTTCAGCCGCTATACTCATCATAATTTTATCGTTAAAATTTAATATACAGTGCCGCAGGATCCCACTAAATGCCTTGTATATAAAAGTATCTGCAATATATTGTTTCACACTTTTCTAATTTTAAATAATAACTTTTCGAGTTCTTTTTCGACAAAGGTGTGGTCACGAAAATCTAATTTTTTCCCGTTAAATGTATCATTGGATAATCAATATTGCAATTCTTATTTTTATACAAATCTTTCCTCATAGATTTTATCAATTCTGTCAAAAGCTTATCATGATCCATACTAGAAAAACCATGTTCTTCTTGTCCAGAGGGTTTTATGTAATCGTGAAACTTCATAAGATTATTTACTACCTCTGAGCTTCCTGTTAATAAAAGTTGATTTTGAGCATCTGCCAAATTATTTCTTGCCGCTTTTTTATTATCTATAATTACCACATCGCTTACAGCTTTAATATATGCTAAATAATACTTTTCTTTTAATTTTCTTTCATTTGCCTCTAATTGATTCCGCTTAGTAAAATAATATGAAAAAGTCGCTGATATAATCGCAGTTATTATACCAATTATTGGAATGATAACTTGTATTAAATTTTCAGGCATAATATTTCACCTCATAAATCTTTATATTTGGCAATCAAATAATGTAATGTTAATATCATTTTCAATATGTTCAACAACAAATGCCATCTGTTACTATCTCGCTATTATTACATTGCCCAAATCCTTTATAGTAAACGCACCGTCAAAATTAAACAGTTTAATTATTTTACTCAATTGCTTATCCGAAAAGTTTTCATTTTACAGTTGATTACTTAAAGTGTTTTCTCTATATCATCGTGTTTCCGCAAGTCATTTATCTTTATATTTCTTTTAATCAAAGGGATTAATTTTAAAAGCCATAACAATATAATCACCCCATTTTGCTTTATACAAGGGGTGATTATATAGTAATATACATTAAAATCAAAGAAATATATAATTACTCGATTGTTTTAATGATTATTTCTCTATAAGAGTAAATTTCCATTTACAGCAGCAGGATTCGTCTGTAATATCAGGATAACAGCTGATGCAGTCACAGACAATTCTTTTATCAATAATTTTAGCAAACTCTGAATATTCAATTATTCCTACAGATTTACATGGATGATAAGGCATATTTTTTCTTAATCTTGCAGTTTGAACCCTGCATTCTAAAGTGCTGTATATCAAAGTATTGTCTTTTATTATAAGTTCATCCCGGTTTATATTGGCATAAAATCTAAGCTTTAACGCTTTTTCTAAGCCTTGCAGACCAGGGTATTCTTCGAGATTAAGAAATTCTTTGACACGTTTTGCTTCAATTGCTGTAAAATGCGTCCACACTTCTTCATCACGGCACATGGCTTCCTGCATACCATATTTATTCTCAAGTGATTGAAACCATAATCCATCCATAGCCAGCCAATTTTTTGAATAAGCTTCAATCAAAGTTATTAGTTCATTTTTTGATAATTTTTGCAGTGTTTCTTTATTTACCATGAGCCGCTCCTTTAATATCTTGTTTTAGAATATACCAAGCAAATGCTGCATTAACAAACTAACAGCACCAATTGCTATCCAGCAGCATAAACCAAGAAATATTGGCTTTCCTCCTGATTTTACAAGCTTGACTATATCCGTGTTAAGCCCTATAGCCGACATAGCCATAACAATAAAGAATTTGCTCAGAGTTTTTAAAAAGCAAAATACTGCTTGTCCTCCGTCATGAATCGTTCCGGATGGAAAGATTGCAAAGAAAATGGTGGTTATGACAGAAGCTAAGACAAAATAGAGGATGAAGAATGGGAAAATCTTTTTTATGCTGACCTTTGTTCCGTCGGCCGACTTTTCCTTTTCCGTTCTCCAAAAGGCAAGCACCAAAGTGATTGGTATTATAGCAAGAGTTCGGGTCAGTTTTACTATTGTTGCTGTGTCTAAGGTATTGCTGCCATGTATACCGTCCCAAGCTGTCGCTGCCGCAGTTACTGATGAGGTATCGTTAACTGCGGTTCCTGCAAACAATCCAAATCCTTCATTAGACAACCCAAGCATGGAACCCAGTGTTGGGAAAATCAATGCGGCTATGATATTAAATAAAAATATAACTGAAATTGACTGCGCTATCTCCTCATCGTTTGCGCCGATAACAGGAGCAGTGGCGGCGATTGCAGAACCGCCGCATATTGATGAACCCACACCTATTAAGGTTGCAATTTTGGGATGTATTTTTAAAGCCTTATATAAAACAAAAGATACGATTAGCGATATTGAAATAGTTGATAAAATAATCGGCAATGACTGAGCTCCGGTTTTTGCTATACTTCCAAGGTTCATACCAAAACCCAATAAAATTACTGCGTATTGAAGTATGCTTTTTGATGTAAATGTGATTCCTGATTGGGACTTTGTTTTATTCTTATAAAATATAGTTATTACCATACCTGCTATTATTGCAAACACAGGTCCTCCCACAATCGGAAATATTAATCCAAGTATGTATGCAGGGATTGCAATTACCAAACAAATCAAAATTCCAAGCCAGTTTTCTTTAACAAAATTCAAGTTTACTCCCCCTTAATTTAGTGTTTATTCTATTGCAGCAGATTTATCATATTCTTTAAATTGCCTTTGCTTTTCAAATACCTCAGGCAGTTTTTTGACCTTTATAAAATATGAAATCATAAACAGCGTGCAGGCGGACAGCCAAGCTATCGGCCCGGATGCGCAGACTCCCAAATATCCATAAAATTCTCCAAACATACCTGTTAGTGTGTTCGCCAGCACGAGTGAAAGAACAATTCGGGCAATAAGCTCAACCGCGCTTCCGCACAGAACTATTCCGGAATTCCCCATTCCCTGAAGACTGTTGCGGTATACAAATAAGAGACCGAGAGCAAAATAAAACACACCTGCTACATAAAAATAGTTTTGAGTATATAATGTCACGCTTTCACGCAAATCTCCGCTGGTTCCTGAATCAATGAATATTCCTGCGATTTGTCTTGAAAAGATTAAAACAAGAGCCACAATTATAACTGTGAATCCCAAAACAAGCAAAGCGCATTTATTGACTCCTTCGCGTATTCTTTTTTCACGCATAGCTCCGTAATTTTGTCCTACAAACGTTGCCATTGTAACCCCGAAAGAAATTTGGGGCTGACTGACGAGCTGCTCAATTTTATTAGCTGCTGTATAGCCGGCAATAACTGTTGAGCCGAATGAGTTTAAAACAGCTTGAACAATCATTACGCCGATAGCAGTAACGGACATTTGAAATGCCATTGGCACTGCAAGCCCTAGATGTCTGAGAGAAAATTTTGAGTCCCACTTAAAATCGCTTTTTTTGAGGTGCAGCTCCGGGAACTTTTTGCCGACGTATAGAAGACAAAGAAGCCCGGAAATAGCTTGAGCTATAATGGTTGCAAGACCGGCTCCGGCAACTCCCATATGAAAGTTTAATATAAATACCAAATCAAGAATTATATTAATAATCGAAGAGATTAAAAGAAAATACAGCGGCGTTCTGCTGTCTCCTAAAGCACGGATAACACAGGATATGTAGTTGTAAAAGACTTGAAATACGATTCCGGCGTATATTACAATAATATAATTATACGAATCGTTTATAATATTATCCGGCGTGTGCATAAACTGCAGAAGCGACCTTGCCGAAAGCATACTGACTGCTGTTAAGACAACAGAAGCCATCGCTGCCAAAATGAGACCTGTGCCAACGCTTCGGCGTACTCCGTCCATGTCATTGGCTCCAAATCTTTGAGCTACTATGATAGAAAGACCATTTGTAAAACCAAGTGCAAAACCCACAATTAAGAATGTAATCGCACCGGCTGCGCCAACTGCCGCAAGGGCTTCAACACTGATAGTCCGCCCAACTATAATGGTGTCAACCATGTTGTAAAGAACTTGAAAGATGTTCCCGATAAGCAGCGGTATGGTAAATTTAATAATGTGTTTGATAGGACTTCCGACAGTCATATCGTTTGTTAAAGCATTTGCCATTTATTTCATTCCCCCTCAATATAATATAATTTTCAAACATATGTCTTATTAATATAACGCTACGAATTTTGTATGTCAACTATAAAACTGTACAAAGTTTCTATAAGTACAAATTTAAAATATTATTGAATAAAAAGACCGTAATAAAAGAAAGAGAATATTTAATTTATCAAGTATTTTAAAGTGCAAAAATGTTGTTAATATCATTTCAAACAATTTAATTTTTTTGTAAATAATCGGATTATGAAGTTGTTGATATAGCTGCTTTTGTAATAAAAATTTTATGCGCTTGCAGGCATTTTAATCACTGCTGATGTATCCAATATAATTAAATATAAATATGCACCGCCAAAAGTAACTTGCTTTTGGGGTGCATATTAAAATATTATGTTTAATTTTTAATTTAAAAATTTATTCTTATAGGCCTGTCTCCGAGAGTGAGCACATCATTATTTTTGATTTCGACCTGATGTTTAAGAGGCTTGCCGTTTAAAAGAGTACCGTTGGTGGAGTTGTTGTCTTCAGCCATAATCTTCTTTCCGTCGCGAATCAGTATACAGTGTACCGAGGAAACCATAGGCTTATTAACTACTACATCACACTGAGGATTTCTGCCTACTAATATTTCATCTTCTATAGTCAGAGTTTTTGTTTTATTGTTTTCAATAATAGTTACGCTTACTTTTATTTCGCCTTTACTGTTATCAGCTTTATTTTTGTCAGTGTTTGAAGATTTATTGTCACTTTTTTCTATAGGCTTAGAAGCTTTGGGTTCAGAACCTTTTTCACTTTTACTTTCTTCATTATCATTAATATCATCTTCTTCGTCAACAGCGTCTTCGCTTTCAATGTCAGAGTCGTTATCTTCTTCAGCGTCTTCAACATCTTCAACATCATTTTCTTCAAGTTCAGGGGTGTTTAAGTGTCTGCTCGATTCCATATTTTTGTAATATAGAATTTCATCAAGTTCATCAGTTTGTTTTTTCTTAGGATTCATAAATAATCCTAAGCAGATTAGAACCATAGCGATAACAAAAAGCGCGCCGGCGATGAGTAATATGTCATTAAGTATATTCATATGGCAGTTCTCCTTTAAAATATTATCGTGATAGCGCTGTAGCTATCTTCCGGCTCATTTTTTTTCACAATTCTAATCATCTTTCTGAGCCATTCAGAGGAAGATTTCGAACGTTTTAAGGTTTTCTCAACCTGGCGCTCAGTAATCTTTTCCCAAAACCCATCGGTGCAAATCAAAACCGCGTCGCCGCTTCTGACGGCGATTGGGTCAATTGTTTCAGCCCCGCACATCGGGTCGGCACCCAAATAAGCGGTAAGCTTGCGCCTTTCAGAACTTTTACGAATTCCCGGAAAACGAAATTCACCTTTACTATGGGCTAAATAAGCTAAAGAATGATCCGGAGTTATATATTGAAGATAATTTTCACTGAGATAATACATTCGGCAGTTTCCGAGATGACCGCTTATCACACAATTCCCATCGGTTAGCACAACAGCGGCGGAAGCTTCATAAGTCTTTTCTTCGCCATTGTTTTTAGACGTGTGCGTAAGTTCCCAAAGTTTTTCATCTGCGTTTTTAAAATAACCGGAGATAGTATCCCGGGTTATATCGGAAGTATTTTTAAAATCAGATAAAACGGAATCAATTACAAGTTCAGAAACCTTGTCCCCGTTTAAACCGCTTAAAGACCCGTCACATACAGCAAAACAACCGCAGCCCCTGTCTTCAAGCATTCCGATATAATCACAGTTTATTTCCATATCGCCCGAATATCGAGCGGATGAAATATCCATAAATCATTCTCCTATCTTTATAATGACTGTATAAACTAATATTTATTATTATAATATTTTATTAGCAAAATAAACCAGTCAATCAAAAACAACATATTCTCATTATACTTTATATTGGATATATTGTCAACACAAAATGCGGTGGTCTAAGCCATATTATTGTTCAGATTGAATAACAAATTAAGACAAAAAAAGACCGGCTGAAGTCCGGTCTTTTTTATATTCTAAATTAAGGCTCCGCGTATCATAGCAGTGAATTAATTTTTTTATAAGTTTTATTCTTCAACTAACTCAACAATTTCAACATTGTCAACGTTAGAAATCGGCGGGATACTTCTTGTTTCTATTGCACTTCTGTTGCCCTTTACCTTAGAGCCTACTGTTAAATCAGCAAGCTTGTAGATTCTTTTGTCATTGCCGCGGGTTATAACAGTGTCGTCATATACCATAAGGGCACGCTCGATTCCGTTGTCATCTATAATTATGCGGTCTTCCTCAACAGCTGTTATAGTACCTTCATATGGTACAGAATCGATTACATTGGGAGCATCTTCACCGTCAGCCTCTCCAGATCTATCGGTTCCGACAGTTTCGATAGAAATAGCGGTTGTCTGAGGCGGAAGGCTAAGAGTCATTGCAGCGCCGTAGCCTATTTTGAGCTCCTGTCCGTCAACAAGTGTGTTAAGGTCAAGTTCCTTATCGCCGTCTTTTAAAATTGTATCTTCGCTTACTCTGACTATTACTTCACCCAATCTTGCATCCTGAACAGACAGAACGCTGTTTTCATCTTCGCCTTTTTCAATAGAGTTTAAGGTAACGTCAGCAGGTTCAACAACTATAACATAGTCGTCTCCGCCTTCGTATACGTCTACGCCTACGAGGTTGGTTAAGAATTCAACAGGTACATAAGTTGTTTCACCGTCAACCAATGAAGGAGCTATTCCGAAAGAAACAGGCATCATTTTTGAGAAATAATAAGAGTCAAGCCCTATATTCATTCCAAACTCCTGAGCGCCTCTTAAACACTGGATTTTCTGGTCTTCTTCATTCCAAACAACTTCAAAGTTTAAGAACTCCATGACATATCTGAGCGGAACCATTTTGTGTCCGTCAACGTTTACAACAGGAACAGCAGGAATGGTAGCTCCGTTGTATGTAACTTCTGACTCAGAACCGTTGTTAACCGCTTCACCGTCAGTTGCTGAAGTAGTTGTATAGTCAAGGTTAGGGTCGGCTGTTTTTTCAGGATAATATTCCGCAAACACAGCAGTGCCGCTTGCAAGAACTCCGGCAGCAACTAATGTAGAAATAATCTTTTTTGTATCTAACTTATAATTTTTCATAATATCCTCCTAATCAATTTACTTAATGTTTTGTTTACAGTACCTTAGACGAAAGATTTTTATAAAAGTTACAGATTTTTATAAATTATTTGTAATTCGTAATATTTACCAAAAAATATATGTAAAATATAGGAAATAAGTATATTTTAAGCATAAAAATACCTGTGCAAATTACAGCACAGGTATTAAAAAGTAGGTTAAGTAGATTATTATATTAATATTGGCTGAAGCTGAATTCCCTTTTGCGCTGCCTCAACCGATTTTGGTATCAGCTTAAAGTCGGAAACCAGCGAGTTTTCTTTTTCTGAGTAATTATCCTGTCCGAATGGGACTATATAAATATTTTTTCTTGAAAGAAGTGTTCCTATGTTTCTTGCGCTGCCGCTGAGACCATCATTTGTGGAAACAGCCACAACTATCGGTTTGTTATTTCTAAGATGGGACTTTGCTGCTAAACACACTGCAGTGTCGGATATCCCGTTTGCTAATTTGGATATGGAATTCCCCGTGCATGGGGCAATCACAAGGACGTCTATAAGTTTTTTAGGTCCTATGGGTTCAACGTCTGTTAGTGCGGTCATAGGTTTTTTGCCGGAAATATCATGGACCGCGTCGTATATTTCCTTTGCTGTTCCAAACCTCGTGTCTGTATTTGCGACTGCCGGTGACAGGATCGGATAAATATCCGCGCCCATATCAGCAAGCTCAGCCATAACGGCAAGCACCTTTTTTATCGTGCAAAATGATCCGGTTAAACCAAACCCTATTTTGACGCCTTTTATCGTTTCGTCCATATAATTCATCACCTCGCTTGCTCATTTAAAATATTATTAATTGTGTCGCGGATTATGTTTCCTGCCGTGAGCGGAGCGGTTTTTCCCGGCAGCGATAACGCCCATATTACATTTCTGCCCAATCGTTTTGCTGACTCAAAGTCCACACCGCCGGGTTTGCTTGCCAAATCAATTATCAGACAGTCTTCACGGAGTTGTCTTAACATACTTCCGTTGATTATCATTTTAGGTACTGTATTAAAAACTACATCGTATTTTCTTGGGTCAGTGAGAGGCTTAGTTATGTCCGCGCCGTTATATCCATAGGCTTTTATATATGCTAAATCACTCTGTTTTCTAACCGCCACAGTAACATTTGTTCCCAGTCCGCTTAGGGTATGACATAAAATCTTTCCTACGCGGCCAAATCCTGTGCATAAACAGTTAGAACCATGCAGAGTGACAGGCAGTTCTTCCATTGCGATTTTAACAGCGCCTTCGGCTGTTGGTATGGCGTTTAAGACGGCAAGTTCCTCACGTTTCATATAGTCCACAACACCAGCGCCGTTTAGATGGGACAAAGCCGTAAGCCTCTCGTCAACTTTCCCAGCTAAAATCAGTTTCTTATCCAAAAGGATAGGGGGCTCGAATAGATCACTGATTTTTATTTTTGTTTCTGATAAAGGAGTATTAATATTCTCGTTATCTAATATTGATGAATATGGAACCGGAAGTACAATAAAGTCAGCATTGTTTACGGCCTGTGCCAGGTCGTTGCAGACAGTAATATTCTTTTTGCCTAAAAGTTCATCACTGTCTATCCCGATAACATTTACTGAATATCCGTCTTTTGCAAATCCAAGTATAACGTAAATCTGCCGTCTGTCGCCGCCGATAAATGCGAAAGTAGAATACTTGCTCATCTTCAACACCTCAATGTATATTATGTTGGTATATGAATTTGGTGAAGATATTTATAATCAAAGTTTTATTTAAAAATTTTCAAATTTTTATATTTTAAATAAACACATAGTATAATATAATTAGGAAATAAAATAATAAGGAATAAAAAATGAAATAAAAAAACGGCCGAGATGTGGTGGATCTCGGCCGGGAGTGTTTCTGCTTGAACTAACCTCAAGCAGAGGGAAATGAAAAAAAGATTGTTTAGTTGTGGTATGAGTATATATTACAGTATTTGTGTGATTTTTGCAATAGAGAAATTTGTTGATATTGCTTAAAAAGATAACTGTGTTTTTGTTAATATTTAACAATTATATACTTTTATACATTGTTAAAACCAAAAGTATATGTAATTAAAATAAGTTTTATACACAAAATACACTTATATATTTAATTTTTTCTATATTCATAATAGTTAAACGTCTGGTTTTGTGCTCTTTTATAGAAAGATAATCTGCTCCAACGTCTGAAAGCACTCCGCATTTTTCAAATTTGCTGCCGGTTTGGTTCCAAAATGCTACGCAAACATTTTTGCCGCAGAAGTTTTGAAGGTATTGTTTTAAAACGGTTGATGAGTTGTTAGAATTCTGAGGAACACTAAAGATTTTCTCAGTGCCGCTCAGCCCGTTTGTTCTAATAATAGCGTCATAAACCGTCTTTTCTTCGCCCTCTGCGTCCGGCGGAAGTATCAGATCATCATAGTTGCACGAATCAATGTTTATATTTAAAGGTTCCATGTTATGTTTGTTTCTGCCTGAACGGCGGTTATTTATAGGTTGTTTCAATTACCATTCCTCCTATCTTAGTAATAGTCTATTCAGAAAAAATAAAAAGTTTACAAAAATATGAATAACATTTATATTTTTGCAAAGAATAGATTTGCAAAACAAAATTTTAAAATTTTATAGGAGGTTTGACAATGTCAAGCAAAAGTAATAATCAAAATAATAACCAGAACAACAATCAGAACAACAATCAGAACAACAATCAGAAACAGAACCAAAATAACAACCAGAACCAGCAGTCTAGCAGACAGAACAACAATCAGAACAATTCAAATTCTAATAACTAATTGCAGAAAAGCATATTTAGGGGCAACAGGTATTGTTGCCCCATTTTTTCATTTATTACTTCTTGTATTTGTGTCCTGTTCCGAGAATAATAACTAAGGGAATTGGGTTAAAGACAAGGAGGTAGATAATATTGCCTTTATTAAGCAGAAAAAGGGTTGGATTTATCATCACTGTTTTTTTTGTTTTTTTGGTATTTTTCGGGATTTCCGCAGAGGCGGAGGAAGACGGAAATGCTGCGGCAGAAAAATTTGTTGTTCCGGGCGGACAAAGCGTTGGGGTTTCTTTGGACCTCAGCGGGGTCTATGTAGACGGGCTGGGTGATGTTGAGACCGAGGGCGGCGCCAGCGCCTCTCCGGCAAAGTCGGCCGGGATAGTGTCGGGGGATATAATCACAGCTATAAATGACGACCCTGTAAAAACTGTTGACGACTTCAGGAAAAAACTGAACACACTTGAAGATACTGAAGAGGTTAAGGTCACATTAAAAACAAGCCAGGGAACAGAAGAGACTAAAAGCGTTGTTCCTGTTAGAGCGTCAGAAGACGGTTCTATGAAAATAGGCGTTTGGGTTAAAGACGCGGCTTCAGGTGTAGGAACCATAACCTACTATGACCCGCAGACAAAGGAATTTGCCGCTGTCGGTCATAGCATTAGCAACGTTAACGCCGGTATTGCTTCAGGTGAAATAACAGGAGATATTTTTAAGTCCGAAATAGTAGGCGTGAGACGGGGAGAATCAGGAACCCCGGGCGAGCTTATTGGAGTTTATTCAGAAAATAAGCTTAAAATAGGAGCCATTAGCCAAAGCAACGAATTTGGAATCGTGGGAACCGTTTCAAATCCCGAAAATCTGAACTCTATGCGCCAGCCTATTCCGATAGGCGGCAGGGACTCAGTTTCTTTGGGTGAAGCGATTATATGTTCTAACGTTGAAGGAACAAAAATCCAAGAATTTACTATTGAAATAGTAGAGATTAATCAGAACAGCGATTGCGGCAAAGATATTGTTTTTAAAGTTACAGACGAAAGCTTAATTCAAAAAACCGGAGGTATAGTTCGGGGAATGAGCGGAAGCCCGATAATACAAAACGACAAAATAATCGGTTCTGTGACACATGTCTTGGTCAACGAGCCGACAATGGGCTACGGAATTTTTATTGAAAATATGCAAAAATAATTTAAAAAGGGTGATTTTTTCACCCTTTTTTACAGAATTGCCAATTTTTGGCGGTTATTTTGTCGAATGGGTTGACAACAAAAGGGAAATTCACTATAATTTGAATATCGAATGTTACCAAATTATGGCAAAAATGTTACAAAGAAATTACGACAGCGTTTTTCGACACTTTTGTCTATGGTAAATATTTATAAAAATTTATAAAAATTTAATCACATAGGGAGAAAAGAAATGGAAATTAATCAAAAAATCAAAGTAGCAGTAGCAGATTTCGACAGGGAGTTCGCAGACGGATTGTGCGAGTATATGAGACAGACTACAAAAATTGACGTGGTGGGTTGTGCGTATGACGGGTTGGAAGTTCCGGGTTTGGTAAAGAATAATGACGTAGATGTTTTGGTAATGGATTTGGTGCTGCCGACCATAGACGGAATAGGAGTTCTTGAGAGAATCAACAGAATGCAGCTGAATAAACGTC
>OLQH01001714.1_pt1 | contig 15507 bp, 16 predicted proteins | sample 1672671 | NCBI WGS metagenome assembly OLQH01 (sample SAMEA3136712, study PRJEB25190) | human gut metagenome
AACCAGCCAATTTTTTCAATCCTGCCGCAACCATAGAAGTGGCGGAAGGCATCGAGCAGTACATGAAGCAGTATGGATTTGCCCATGTTAAGGATATGATTGGCATTGTTAAATAGTTGAAGAAGCGGCCGGTGAAAAGGCTGCCGGGGGAGAACTTCCACAGGAGGGTCTCCCTTATGCTTTGTAATAAGAAAGATGCAATATACAAAGCAATCCCTGAAAATGATAAAGATGTTTTTGCATGAAAGGCAATTGAAAGATTCATTTTCAGATGCTATAATAACTTGATGCACCATAATCACAGAAGGTGCCATAAAAAGGAGATGTTGACTATGGAACAGTATAAACGGGAATTTATCGAATTTATGATTGACTGCGAAGTATTAAAATTCGGAGACTTTGTTACCAAGAGCGGAAGGAACACGCCATTTTTCGTAAATACAGGATTTTACCGCACAGGAGCGCAGCTTCGCAAATTAGGTGAGTACTATGCCAAAGCGATAGAAAGCAAGTTTGGCTTTGACTTTGACGTGCTGTTCGGGCCGGCCTATAAGGGGATTCCGCTGACGGTGGCGACGACGATGGCAATCAGCCAGTTCTATGACAAGGATATCAAGTATTGCTCCAACCGGAAAGAGGTCAAGGACCATGGAGACAAAGGAATCCTTCTTGGAAGCCCCATTGCCGACGGAGACAAGGTTGTAATCATTGAAGACGTGACGACTGCCGGAACCTCCATTCAGGAGACGCTGCCGATCATCAATGCGCAGGGAGACGTAACTGTCGCGGGCCTGGTAGTTTCCGTAGACCGTATGGAGCGGGGACAGGGAGAGAAGAGCGCGCTGGCTGAGATTGAAGAAAAATACGGACTTAAGACAACGGCTATCGTAACGATGGCGGAAGTGGTAGAACATTTGTACAATAAGCCATATAAAGGAAAAATTATTATTGATGATACATTAAAAGCAGCAATTGACACATATTATAAACAGTATGGCGTGAAATAAGACCAGGAGGGATTATGATGAACGAGAGAGCGTATAAGGCTATGAGTTTTGCCGGGGCAGTCAATATTGCGGTTGGAATTGTGATAGCAGTCGTAGGAGTTGCGGCAGGAGGGCTGGCAATCATCAGTGGAGCACGCTTACTGAGAGAGAAAAAAGGGCTTACTTTCTAAGAAGTCCGGATTGAAAGGGTGCTTGATTTTTGAATTCAAAGAGCAGAAAAAGAATCCGTATTCTCGGAAAGATATTGTTCGTACTGTATATTATATTTATTATTTACTTTCTGATATTTTCCGATTGGTACGGACGCACGGGAGAGATGCAGGAGTACCATTATAATCTTGTGCTTTTTAAAGAAATAAAAAGATTCTGGGAGTATAGAGACCAGGTTGGCATGTTTGCCATGTTTACCAACCTGTTCGGAAACGTAATCATCTTTATGCCGTTTGGATTCTTTATGCCGATGGCCAGCAAATACAGAAGCTTATTCTCGACGGTGTTCTACAGTTTCGGTCTAAGCCTCTGCGTAGAGACTTTCCAGCTACTCACAAAGGTAGGAAGTTTTGATGTGGATGACCTTCTGCTCAATACGATTGGGGGACTGGCAGGCTACATCTTATTCGTAATTTGCGCGGCAATAAGGAGAAGACATGTTTATAAAAAGAAAAATAACCACAGAAGAAGATAGGGCAAAAGCCATCGCAAAGGCCAGGGAAAAGCAGAGAAAGAAAATGATCAAGACCAAGTATGGCCAGGCGCCTCTTCGGCATTCAAAGAAGGGGATATATTCCTGCTTTTACGGCGTGGTCGTATTTATCCTGCTGGTTCTTATGCTGATTATCGCATTTGCAAGCAAGGGAGAGGTGAATATCCTAATAGGATTCATCGGACTTGGTACGCTGGCGCTATCCTTTATGGGCCTGCTGCTGGGCGTGCGGGGCTTCCGGGAAAGGGATAAGAATTACATAACGTGCAAGGTGGGGATTGGCGCCAATGCGGCCTTCCTCCTTGGACTGACTGCAATATTCATCAGGGGGCTGTTTTAAATGATAGAAGAAAGATATGAATTGGCAATTGGACGTATCCGTGAAATAGAAAAGGAGAGCACGGTTGGCAGTGAATTTCGGGATTATTTCCACGAGATGGCAGGATTTGCCATCATGATAGACGAACTGCGGACAGAACTTCAAAGCGGCAGATACCAGGCGCTGGAATTAGAAGAACTTAAGGAATGGAACCACAGGCTGTATCAGGATATTCTTCCGGATCGGTATGAGGCCAGTTATGGGAATCCCTCTTATGCCGTGAACCGGTGCGGGAAGGACTACGGCTTAGCCTTAAGCTTTCTGTATGCGGAACTTAGGGGAGCCATTGCCTATACATTCGAGCAGAAAACGGAATATCTGGATATTCTATTTGAACTTCTGGTCGAAGTATACAATCAATTTGAAGAAGAGCCATATCCGGCGATTGAAAGTATAAAGGAGACTATATATTGGTATGCCAGCGATTATTGCGACGTATTCGTCGCAGACCGGATCCGGGAGCAGATTGACCCGGATGAAAGCTTCGCCGCAGGCATCATTATGGACAGCGATCTTGACGATATAAGATACCTGTACCAGTTCGGCGAGTATATAAGCGAGAATGAACTTCAGACGGCCAGGCATCTGATGAAACTGGATGACGCGGTCATAAAGAGGATGGCCGATGTCTACACGGAAGGATATCGGATCGGGTTTGTGAATACCGGAAAGGATCTGTCAAGGAAGTCCGCGGTTAATATCCGCTATGTCCTTGGATTTGAGCGGGTCATTAAAAAAGCCATTGCTAATTTTGAGAAGATGGGGCTTAAGCCGGTGATCTACCGTTCTGGCGTAAGCGTCCTGACCAAAAGGCAGCATCTAAAGATTGGGTATTTTGGGGCGGTCGCGAATAAGCAGTATGAGTATGACCATAGGAATGACCAGGCGCTGTTTCTGGATAAAAAGTTCCTGGAACGGAAGCTGGAAGTCGTCAAGACTACGTATGAGAGTTGTAAGGAGTTGGCTGCCGGGTTTGCCGGCCCCGCCTGCATTGAGATGTTTGGAGAAGAGCCTTTTGCGCCCGAGCAGAAGGAAGACGTATTGAAACTGTCCGAAAAGCAGGAGGAGCTTGTTCTGCTCTTCGACAGCCGCCAGAGTCAGATTACCAACGAGTATATCCGGGGGGATGAGAGAAGTTTTACTATCGTGGCTTATCCGGTCCCGGAGATTGGCGAGAGGTATGAAGAGATCTTCGATGAGATTATCCGAATCAATACGCTGGACGCCGGGACCTATGAGAAAGTACAGCAGACGCTGATCGATGCCCTTGATCAGGGAGAATATGTCCATATTCTCGGAGATAATGGCAATCGGACGGATCTGAAGGTCCAGTTGTATCCGTTAAAGGATCCGCAGAAAGAGACAATATTTGAAAACTGCGTAGCAGATGTAAATATTCCAGTGGGAGAAGTCTTTACTTCTCCGGTGCTGGAAGGAACCAGCGGGTTGCTCCATGTAAGCAAGGTCTATCTGAATGAACTACAGTATAAGGATCTGGAAATCACATTTGCCAATGGAATGATCGCGGATTATAACTGCGGGAATTTTGACCGGGAACTGGAGAATAAGGAATACATCCATGATAATATTCTCCATAAGCATCCGACCCTGCCGCTTGGAGAGTTTGCGATCGGTACGAATACGACCGCGTATGTGGCGGCACGAAAGTACGGGATTGAAGAGAAGATGCCTATTCTGATTGCGGAGAAGATGGGTCCCCACTTTGCGGTGGGCGATACCTGCTATAGCTGGAGCGAGGATATCAAAGTATATAATCCCAATGGGAAAGAGATTGTAGCCCGGGATAATTCCGTGTCCATCCAGCGCAAGGAAGATGTGTCCAAGGCATATTTCTACTGCCATACGGATATTACCATTCCTTATGAGGAATTAAAGAGTATTACGGTCGTGACGAAGTCAGGAGAGGAAATCGCTCTTCTTGAAAATGGAAGATTTGTCCTTCCGGGAACGGAGATTCTCAATGAACCGTTGAAAAATGCAGATAAATAATGTATCATGAACCCATAGTGCCGGAAGCCGGGATAGCGCGGATCCGGGGCAGTTATACGAGAAAGGATGAAGATTATGCCAAAAGTAGGAATTGTGATGGGCAGCGACTCTGATCTGAAAGTAATGAGCAAAGCTGCAGCAATGCTGGAAAAATTAGGAATTGACTATGAGATGACAATTATCTCTGCACACAGAGAACCAGATGTGTTCTTTGAATGGGCAAAGGCAGCAGAAGGAAAGGGAATTAAGGTAATTATCGCAGGAGCAGGAATGGCAGCGCATCTTCCTGGAATGTGCGCCGCATTATTCCCGATGCCGGTAGTCGGCGTGCCGATGTCAGGCAAGAACCTGGGAGGAGAAGACGCGCTGTTTTCAATCGTGCAGATGCCGCCTGGAATTCCGGTTGCGACCGTAGCGATTGACGGAGGCATGAATGCGGCGATTCTGGCAGCAAAGATCCTGGCTACCTCTGATGAGGAACTCTTAGGCAGATTAAAAGAATATTCCAAAGAGATGAAAGAGACTGTCCAGGCGAAGGCTGCAAGACTGGATGAGATCGGCTATGAGGAATACCTGAAATAAAAGAATAGAATGATGAAAACAATATACAAGGAGATATGTTATGGATTATAAAAATGCAGGTGTAGATATTGAAGCTGGCTACAAGTCAGTGGAACTTATGAAAGAGCATATAAAACAGACTATGAGGCCGGAAGTCCTGACGAATATCGGAGGGTTCTCAGGAGCTTTTTCCATGGAGGCGTTTAAGAATATGGAGAAGCCTACGCTGGTATCCGGAACAGACGGCGTTGGAACAAAGTTAAAACTGGCATTTATTATGGACAAGCATGATACGATCGGTATCGACTGCGTGGCCATGTGCGTAAATGATATTGCATGTGCAGGCGGTGAGCCATTATTCTTCCTTGACTATATTGCGTGTGGAAAGAACGAGCCCGAGAAGATCGCGACCATCGTGAGCGGCGTTGCCGACGGATGCGTGCAGTCGGACGCGGCCCTGATCGGCGGGGAGACGGCTGAGATGCCAGGATTCTATCCGGAAGACGAATACGATCTTGCCGGATTTGCGGTTGGCGTGGTAGATGAGAAAGACCTGATTACAGGGAAGGAATTAAGGCCAGAAGATGTGCTGATTGGCATGGCTTCTTCCGGCGTGCACAGCAATGGATTCTCCCTTGTCCGCAAAGTCTTTGAGATGACGGCAGAGTCGCTGAATACATATTATGACGAACTGGGAACTACCCTTGGGGAGGCGCTGCTTGCACCGACCAAGATCTATGTAAAGGCATTGAAAAGCGTGAAGGCAGCAGGCGTGAAGATTAAGGCCTGCAGCCATATTACAGGCGGCGGCTTCTATGAGAATATCCCAAGAATGCTCTGCGATGGAGTATGCGCAGTTGTTGAAAAGGATAGTTATCCGGTACCGCCCATCTTTAAGATGCTTGCAAGGGAAGGCCAAATTGAAGAGCATGCTATGTATAATACCTATAACATGGGCATCGGCATGATGGTTGCTGTTGATCCGGCAGATGTGGATAAGACCATGGACGCAATGAAAGCGGCAGGAGAGCAGCCCTATGTGGTGGGACGCATCGAAGCAGGAGAAAAGGGAGTTACGTTATGCTAAATGTGGTCGTGCTGGTATCTGGAGGCGGTACAAATCTGCAGGCAATCATTGATGCCATAGAATCCGGAACCATTACCAATACAAAGATTATCGGAGTGATCAGTAACAATAAGAAGGCCTATGCGCTGGAAAGAGCCAGGAACCATGGAATCGAGAATCTTTGCATATCTCCGAAGGACTATGAAACCAGGGCGGTCTTCAACGAAAAGTTCATGGAAGCGGTAGATGGAATGAATCCGGACCTGATCGTGCTGGCTGGATTCCTAGTTGTCATACCGCCAAAGATGATTGAAAAGTACAGGAATCGGATTATCAATATCCATCCATCCCTGATCCCTTCCTTCTGTGGTACCGGGTATTATGGGCTGAAAGTGCATGAGGCGGCGCTTAAGCGCGGCGTGAAAGTTGCGGGGGCGACCGTGCATTTTGTGGATGAGGGAACCGATACAGGCCCGATCATTCTACAGCAGGCAGTGGAGGTCCAAAACACAGATACACCGGAAGTGCTTCAAAGGCGCGTGATGGAACAGGCGGAATGGAAGATACTTCCGAAGGCGATCGATCTGATTGCCAATGGAAAGGTGACGGTGACGGATGGCATAGCCAGGGTCACAGATGAAACGACAGATTAAGCGAACGAGATAAGAAGAATAGAATGATTCATACATAGGAGGTCCGAAATGAAGGTTTTGATTGTCGGAAGCGGCGGAAGAGAGCATGCGATCGCATACTGTGTCGCAAAGAGCGAGAAGGTAGATAAAATTTACTGCACCCCGGGTAACGCCGGTATTGCAGAATATGCACAGTGCGCTCCCATTGGAGCAATGGAATTTGACAAAATTGTAGCATTTGCCAGGGAAAAAGAGATTGACCTTGTAATCGTGGGAATGGATGATCCGCTGGTAGGCGGCCTGGTAGATGAACTGGAGGCGGCAGGAATCCGCGCATTCGGACCCAGGAAGAACGCGGCAATCCTGGAAGGTTCCAAAGCATTTTCCAAGGACTTGATGAAGAAGTACAATATTCCAACGGCTGCATATGAGAATTTTACGGATCCGCAGAAGGCCCTTGCATATCTTGAGACAGCCAAATTCCCCATTGTCCTGAAGGCGGACGGACTGGCGCTGGGAAAAGGCGTGCTTATCTGCAGCACCCTGGAAGAGGCCAAAGAAGGCGTAAAGACGATTATGCTGGATAAGAAGTTTGGCTCTGCAGGCAATGAGATGGTCATCGAAGAATTCATGACAGGCCGCGAAGTATCCGTCCTATCCTTTGTAGACGGCAATACGATCAAGACCATGACATCCGCCCAGGATCACAAGCGGGCAGGCGATGGAGACACGGGGCTTAACACGGGCGGTATGGGAACCTTTTCTCCCAGCCCGTTCTATACGAAAGAGGTAGAGGAATTCTGCAACAAATATGTGTATCAGGCAACCGTGGATGCGATGAAGGCAGAAGGAAGGCCTTTTAAGGGCGTCATCTTCTTTGGGCTGATGCTGACAGAGGAAGGGCCGAAAGTCCTGGAATACAATGCAAGATTCGGAGATCCGGAAGCCCAGGTGGTCCTTCCGAGAATGAAGAATGATATTATTGAAGTTGTGGAAGCCTGCATTGACGGAACGCTGGATCAGGTTGACCTGGAGTTTGAGGACAATGCAGCCGTGTGCGTCGTCCTGGCCAGCGATGGATATCCGGTGGAGTACAAGAAAGGACTTCCAATCTCAGGCCTTGAGGAATTCGAGAAGCATGAAGGATACTACTGCTTCCATGCCGGAACCAAGTTTGATGGAGACCGGATCGTGACGAATGGAGGACGCGTGCTTGGCGTGACCGCCAAAGGGAAAGATCTGAAGGAAGCAAGAGAAAATGCTTATGCAGCGACACAGTGGGTGCAGTTCGACAACAAATATATGCGTCATGATATCGGCAAAGCGATAGACGAGGCGTAAGATATGGATCATAAATAGATGCAAGAGGGCAGGCGAGTTTTTCCCTGCCCTCTTGCTGCATGAAAGAAAAACAGAAGACTAGTAGTTACCCAACTCGGCCAGATAGCGGTCGATCTTCTTTAATCTTTTTTCGATCCCTTTCACCTTGTGGCTGATGGTATCAAGAAGCGCTTCTGCAACAAACTGAGGGCCTGTCAGTGAATTGAAGAATGCGTTGCTGTCTACCGGAACTGTGAAGAGAGTGGTGGCATACTGTGCCAGAAGCGCGCTTGGCTTGTCTGTAATTACGATGATATTGGCTTTGGCTTCCTGCGCCATTCTGGCAGTAATCTTATCAATAGAAGAATATCTTGGAAAACTGAACATAATCAGGCAGTCATCCCTGGATATGTTACATATATGGTCAATAGGGCTGATGGCGGAACTGCTGGCTGATTCTACATTTGGTACCATATGCTTCAGATATAGCAGAAAATAGTCGCCCAGGCATGAGTTGCCTCTGGAAGCCACAATGTATTTGCGCTTGCTTGATATGATAGTGTCGGCAGCTTCTTCGAACGTTGCGGGAGCGTTATGGACCAGGGCGGACTCCAGATTTTTAGCCGCGTTTTTAAAATGCCGATTAATATAATCGGAGTTGCTTTCGAGTTTTGCCCTTTTTACCACCCGCTGTGCCGGTACCGTGATAGTACTAGAGATGCTTAGCACCTTATCTTGATAATCTTTTCTCAAAGATTTCTGGAAATCCATGAATCCGCTAAAGCCCAGCGACCGGCTGAAACGGATAACGGATGACTCGCTCACCCCCAATTTCATAGCTATCTCGGTGGATGTCATGAAGCAAGCATCAGCCGAATTGTCTAAGACATACTGGCCAATCATCTTCTGCGTTTTCGTCAAATTGGCACTATGGATGGTTTCTCTCAATTCTTTCATATGTTTACCTCCGGCAGAACAGGAATATGAAAATTCCCCTCTCTTAATTTATAATTAGATTTAATCATGAAATGAGGAAATATGCAAGTGCAATTGTAAATACAATTGACATATTCTTAACACAATTAAAAGTTTTTGTGAAAAAAATAACTTTTATTGAATAATATAGACGGGTGTGTTAGTATAATTTTAGAGACAAATGAATAATATTCTTCACAAAGCAAGAACGGTGAAAAATATTGTTCATTCAAAGTCATGTGCCGGAACGAACGGCAGGCAAAATATAATTATTTAATTACAAACTAGGAGGTAAATTAAAGTGAAAGTAGGATGCGTAAAAGAGATTAAAAACAACGAATTCCGTGTAGGTATGACACCTGATAATGTTAAGAGTTATTCAAACGCAGGCCACGAAGTTTATATCGAGAAAGGTGCTGGACTTGGATCTGGATTTACAGATGAAGAATATGTAGAAGCTGGCGCAAAGATGATCGATACTGCAAAAGAAGTATGGGATACAGTTGAGATGATGATCAAGGTTAAAGAGCCATTGCCAGAAGAGTATCCATTATTCCACGAAGGATTGATCCTTTATACATATCTTCACCTTGCAGCTGATAAGCCGCAGACAGATGCACTCTTAAACGGAAAAGTAAAGGGTGTTGCATACGAGACATTGATCGAGAGAAACGGAAGCATTCCTCTTCTTGCTCCAATGAGCCAGATCGCTGGACGTCTTAGTATCCAGGAAGGTGCTAAGTACTTAGAGAAGACATACGGCGGCGAAGGCGTTCTTCTTGCCGGAGTACCAGGAACACCAAAGGCTAACATCGTTATCCTTGGCGGCGGATCTGTTGGAACAAACGCTTGCAAGATTGCTGTAGGTATGGGCGCTAACGTAACGATCATGGATATCAATCTTCAGAGACTGGCATATCTTGATGACATCTTTGGGGCTCGTATCCAGACATTGGTATCCAACGATGCAAATATCGAGAGAGCAGTTAAAGAAGCTGACCTTGTTATCGGCTGCGTGCTGATTCCAGGAAAGGCTGCTCCGAAGATCTTCAAGAAGAAATATCTCAAAGAGATGAAGCCAGGCGCTGTATTTGTAGACGTTGCTGTTGACCAGGGCGGATGCGGCGAGACAACAAAGGTTACCTATCATGATGATCCGATCTTCATCGAAGAAGGCGTTGTTCATTACTGCGTAGGAAATATGCCAGGAGCAGTTCCGAGAACATCTACGATCGCTCTGACTAACGCTACATTAAGCTATGGCCTTCAGATCGCAGGCAAAGGCTTAGAGCAGGCTTGCAAGGACAATGACGTTCTATACTCTGCAATCAACACATATGATGGAAAACTTACCTGCAAGAACGTAGCAGATAGTTTCGATTGCTATGAGTATGCAGATGTTAAAGGTCTGTTTTAATTAATTCGACAATTTCCAAACTTAATTCCTTCAAAGTTGCGAAAGGGGCTTACAATTTAGGTTGTAAGCTCCTTTTAGTTGTGTTATATTATGTGTATAACACAACGAATGATGGAAAAGGTGATATTATGCTGATAGAGATTGATTTTAACAGTGATGAGGCGTTATATGTCCAACTGCAGAACCAGATTATTATGGGAATTGCCATGGATATTATCCGGGAGGGCGACGCGCTTCCATCCGTAAGGCAGATGGCTGACACTGTTGGCATCAATATGCATACGGTAAATAAGGCATATACGATTTTGAAACAGGAAGGATTTATCCAGCTGGACAGAAGGAAGGGAGCGGTTATTGCCATTGATGTGGATAAGGCCAGGGCGCTTCTGGAGATGAAGGAGCAGCTTCGGATACTGCTTGCAAAAGGAAGCTGCAAGGATATTTCCAGAGAAGAGGTACATGCTTTGGTAGATGAGATATTTGACGAGTATAGAAAGGGAAAGACACAATGAATTATACGGAACAGGCAAATGATGTTTTGAGAATTGCGAAGAATATTGCAAAAGAATTAGATCATCCTTATGTAGGAACAGAACACCTGCTTCTAGGCTTGAGAAAAGTCTATACTGGAGTCGCGGGCCAGGTGCTGGCCATAAGCGGAGTTGATGAAGAAAAGATATTAAAAGTAGTGGATGAACTGGTATCCCCGGTGGGAAGCGTTGCGCTTGCCCATAACCCGGAGATCAGCCCGAGGCTTGCATATATTCTGGAAGAGAGCAAGGCAGAAGCCTTGCGGTTCCAGTCTAATCAGATTGGGACGGAGCATATGCTTCTTTCGCTGCTGCATGAGACGGACTGCGTGGCCACGAGAATACTGCTGACCTTGAATATCAGCCTTCAGAAGTTATATCAGGATATCCTATCTGTCCTTGGCGTGGATCCGAAGGAGTATCAGGAGGAACTGCTGCAGGAGTCCGGCAAGAAGAAGGAAGGGGTTGCACAGCAGTATGGCACGGATCTGACCGCTCAGGCAAAAGAAGGAAAACTGGATCCTGTCATTGGACGGGAAGAAGAGATTGGCAGGCTGATGCAGGTATTAAGCCGGAGGACGAAGAACAATCCCTGCCTGGTAGGCGAGCCGGGGGTTGGTAAGACAGCAGTGATTGAAGGGCTTGCAGCTAAGATCGCATCCGGAATTGTTCCGGAAGGCATGAAGGATAAGAGAATCCTGACTATGGATCTGGCCGGTATGATTGCCGGTTCTAAGTATCGCGGAGAATTCGAGGAGAGGATGAAGAAGTTGATCCATGAAGTAAAGGCCGCGGGAAATATCATTCTGTTTCTTGACGAGGTTCATACGATTATAGGCGCTGGAGGCGCAGAAGGTGCTATCGATGCATCGAATATATTAAAGCCATCTCTCGCAAGAGGCGAGATTCAGCTGATTGGAGCCACCACGATTGTAGAGTATCGCAAGTATATCGAGAAGGATGCCGCATTGGAGCGACGTTTTCAGCCGATTACGGTGGAAGAGCCTACCCAGGAGCATTGCCTGAACATACTCAAAGGCCTGCGGGCAAGATATGAGGCTCACCATCATGTACAGATAGAAGAAGAGGCGCTTGAGGCGGCGGTAAAGCTTTCCAGCCGCTATATTAATGACAGGTTCCTGCCGGATAAGGCGATTGACGTACTGGATGAGGCGTGCTCTAAAGTAAGCTTAAGAGGCTTTAGGGTGCCGGATGGCATCTTCGCCCTGGAAGAATCGGTGACCGAACTGTCGAAAGAGATTGAGGAGGAGATCTGCCAGGGAAATATGACGGAGGCATCCTTGTTAAGAAAAGAACGGGATGAGGCGGCAAAAAAACTAGAGCAGATTAAGAAGCGCTTCCATAAAAGGAATGCAGACAGGACAGTGGCGGTCACGGAAGAAGATATTGCAGGCGTAGTATCCCAGTGGACGAAGATTCCGGTGCAGAAGTTGGCAGAATCAGAAAGCGCCAGACTCAATAAACTGGAACAGACGCTTCATAAGAGAGTTGTCGGACAGGAAGAAGCAGTATCCGCGGTGGCCAAAGCAATCAAAAGAGGAAGGGTCGGACTCAAGGATCCTAAGCGTCCCATTGGATCGTTTCTATTTCTTGGTCCTACTGGCGTTGGAAAGACAGAATTATCCAAGGCGCTGGCCGAGGCTTTGTTTGGAAATGAAGATGCCATGATCCGGGTTGACATGTCAGAGTATATGGAGAAGCACAGCGTGGCCAAGATGATAGGCTCTCCTCCGGGATATGTGGGCCATGATGATGGAGGCCAGTTAAGCGAGCAGGTGAGACGGCATCCTTATTCTGTCATCCTGTTTGACGAGATTGAAAAGGCGCATCCGGATGTATTCAACATCCTGCTGCAAGTACTGGATGATGGCCATATAACCGATTCCCAGGGAAGGAAAGTGGACTTTTGCAATACGGTGATCATCATGACATCCAATGCAGGCGCCCAGGCAATTATTGATCCGAAAAAACTGGGATTCAATGCCAAGGAAGATGCCGCAGGGGATTACAAGCGGATGAAAAGCAACGTTATGAATGAGATCAAGTTGATCTTCCGGCCGGAATTCCTCAACAGGATTGATGAGATCCTGGTATTCCATCCGCTTGATAAGGAGCAGATGAGGAAGATTGTCAGCATGATGTGCAGAGAACTTGCCAGACGCGCCAAAGACCAGCTGGGTATTAAGCTGGATATCAGGGATTCTGTAAAGAGTCATATTGTTGAAACGGGCACAGATAAGAAGTATGGCGCCCGTCCGCTCAGAAGGGCCGTCCAGAACCAGCTGGAGGATAAACTTGCGGAAGCACTCTTAAGCGGAGAGATTACAAGGGATTCTGAAGTGGCGGTCGGAATGTCTAAAAAAGAAATAAAATTTATTCCAAGGACTACAAATTAAAATTGATTTGATATATAATAGGGATACAAAAGAAGAACCTTAGGAGGAAAAAATAATGGCAGCAGTGAAAGACCTATTGAAAGCGGAAGTTGATGGCACGCTTAGTTTTGGGGACTACACACTAGAGAATAAGACAAAACTGGATGGTTTTGAATTTCAGGGAGATTTATATAAAGTAAAGACTTTTGCTGAGATTACAAAGTTGGAAAAGAACGGCATGTTTGTATATGAGTCTGTGCCGGGAACGGCGGTTGAAAACTTTAAGGCGACGGAAGACATAGTAACATTCAAGGTATCTGGCATGAAAGATGCTCAGTTTACTCTGGAATTGGAAGCAGACAGCGAATATGTCGTATACATGGATGATGTGAATGTAGGCGATATGAAGACCAATTTAAGCGGCAAGTTAAGCGTAAGTACGGAACTGGAGCCAAATCAATCCGTAGAGGTAAAGGTTGTAAAGAAGTAGCAGAATATGAGAATAAAGTCAGAAGGGCTGCAGATAGCAGCCCTTCTTTCAGCATAGGCGATAGCGATCGTAAGGAGATGAATGATGGCAAAGGCAAAAAAAAGCGTATTCTTCTGCCAGAATTGCGGGCATGAAGAAAGCAAGTGGCTGGGACAGTGCCCAGCGTGCAAAGAATGGAATACTTTTGTTGAAGAGAAGGTGACATCTGTAAAGGCTGGAACCGTGCGGGATAAGAAGGAAGCGCAGATCGTAACTTTGTCCAGCGTGGAGACGGATGAAGATGAGCGCATGATGACAGAAATGGCAGAACTTGACCGGGTGCTTGGAGGAGGAATCGTACCGGGCTCTCTGGTGCTGGTCGGAGGCGATCCTGGAATCGGGAAATCTACGCTTCTTCTGCAGGTCTGCCAGAGGCTGGCTGCTATGAATAAGAAGATATTATATATATCGGGAGAGGAATCTTTAAAGCAGATCAAGCTTAGGGCAAACCGGATGGGGGATTTCTCCCATACCCTTTTTCTTCTGTGCGAGACGAATCTGGATATGATACGCGGCGTGATCGAGCAGCAGACGCCGGACATGGTGGTGATCGATTCGATTCAGACTATGTATAACGAAGAGGTGGGGTCAGCGCCAGGAAGCGTGTCGCAGGTCAGAGAGTCTACGAATATCTTGATGCAGCTGGCTAAAGGACTAGGCATATCCATCTTTATCGTAGGACATGTAACTAAAGAGGGCACGGTTGCGGGCCCCAGGGTATTGGAACATATGGTGGATACAGTGCTCTACTTTGAGGGAGACCGGCATGCGTCCTACCGTATTCTCAGGGCGGTCAAGAACCGCTTTGGCTCGACCAATGAAATAGGAGTCTTTGAAATGCAGAAAAGAGGCCTCGTGGAAGTAGAGAACCCTTCGGAATTCATGCTGAGTGGCAGGCCGGAACATGCATCCGGCTCCGTAGTGGCATGTGCAATGGAAGGAACACGTCCGATGCTGATGGAGATTCAGGCATTGGTTTGCAAAAGCAGCTTCGGCATGCCCAGAAGGACGGCGGCAGGCTTGGACTATAACCGTGTCAACCTGCTGATGGCAGTATTGGAAAAAAGGGCAGGTTTGCCGCTGTCCAGTTATGATGCCTACGTAAATATTGCCGGTGGCATCCGGATGAATGAGCCGGCAGCGGATCTGGGAATTGTGATGGCTATAGCGTCCAGTTATAAGAATAAGCCGGTGTCAGAAGATGCTATTGTTTTTGGAGAAGTAGGACTGAGCGGGGAAGTAAGGGCTGTTACCATGCCGGAGCAGAGGGTCGCGGAGGCTAAGAAACTAGGATTTAAGACCTGTATTCTCCCGGAAGTATCGGTGAAAGGGCTTGGGCAGGTTGAAGGAATCGAGGTTATAGGAGTCAGATCTGTAAACCAGGCGATGAATCTGTTATAAAAGGAGTAGGCTTGCTGTTTCGACAAATTTCTTACAAAATCAAGATATGGATGGAATAAATTGTGTAAATTGTATAAATAAAATAAAAAATAAAAATAATATTGACAACTTAAGGAAGCATATGATATTCTATCAGAGTTGTCGCAGGGACATAAACAAGAAGGCTAGATCAGCGAGCGGCAATTATTAAAAAGATTAAAATAGTTGTTGACAAGATTCGACAAATATGATAATCTAATATGGCTGTCGATTGAGCCACATTACAGTGACAAGATGACAGCGAAAAATAAAATAAAAAAGTTGTTGACAAACGACAAAACATATGATAATCTAATATGGCTGTCGAAACACGACAACAACCTACAGAACCTTGATAATTGAACAATAGACAACAACCCTGAAAATTTCTTGTAAAGAGAGAATTTCAGAACAGAACGGGACATCGAAAAGATGTCCGACCTTAAAACAGTAATAACGGGAAGGAATTAGCCAAGAGTTAGTTCTGACCGCGATCACAACTTTTAACGAGAGTTTGATCCTGGCTCAGGATGAACGCTGGCGGCGTGCCTAACACATGCAAG
>OLQH01001718.1_pt1 | contig 15488 bp, 7 predicted proteins | sample 1672671 | NCBI WGS metagenome assembly OLQH01 (sample SAMEA3136712, study PRJEB25190) | human gut metagenome
TAAAGTTTTATCAACCCTATCGTTCTCTATTATACAATAAAGCGAAAAAATAAGAAAGTGTTTTTTTGTAATATTTTCATAAAATGTAAATTCTTTCATGAAAATAACAATACCACTTTCTTACCTTCTTCTTACTTTACTATTTCCATCAGCTTTGCTTTCGTTTCACTGATCAGCCATTCTTCGTTTTCTGATGCTGTACGCGCGCGGAATTCCACCTTGCCATCCACAGCTCCTCTTCCTACCGTTATCCGATAAGGGATGCCGATCAGCTCCATGTCCTTAAATTTTACGCCTGGACGCTCTTTTCGATCATCCAATACGACATCAATACCAGCAGCACTTAGCTCTTCATACAAGGCGGTTGCTACACGCATCTGTTCTTCATCCTTGATGGCTACAACGACGATCGCCACTTGATAAGGCGCTACACTGGCAGGCCAGATGATACCGGATGCGTCATTGTGCTGTTCTACAATTGCCGCCATTGCTCTTCCTAAGCCAAAGCCATAGCAGCCCATCTGTACCGGATGCAGCTTATTTGTTTCATCCTGATATTCTAAGCCAAGACTTTCCGCATATTTCGTACCGAGTTTAAAGGTATTTCCTACCTCAATTCCTTTCGCAAAGGTTAAACGATGTCCACATACCGGACAGATGTCACCTTCTTTTACCTGTGCAATATCCGCAATCATAGAGACTTCAAAATCTTGAACGTTCACATTTACGATATGGTGGTCTGTCTGATTTGCGCCGACAATAAAATTTTTCATATGCGTAACTTCACGATCCATGATGATCGGACATGCAATTCCAATCGGACCGGCAAAACCAACCTTCGCATGTGTAACACGTTCTACTTCATCAAAATCGGCCAATTCCATTTCATTTGCCTGTAACAACTTCAAGACTTTGGTTTCATTTAATTCTCTTGTGCCCTTTAACAAAAAGGCATAGGTCTTACCATCAACCTTATAAATCAATGTCTTTACAAAGTCATCAGCTGCTTTCTGAAAGAAGGCTGCTACCTCTTCGATCGTCTTGGCATCCGGTGTTTTGACAACTTCCATTTGACGAAGTTCTGCCGTGTCATCCGATGCTTGATCCACAACTTCCGTAATTTCCAAATTACTGGAGAAATCGCAATGCTCACAGCCAACAACCACATCTTCTCCGATTGGAGTAATGGCCTGGAATTCCTCCGACAAACTTCCCCCCATTGCCCCGGTATCTGCCTTAACGATCTTATATGTTAAGCCTAAACGCTCCATGATCTTTTTATACGCATGAAACATCTTCATATAGGATATATGCATACTTTCCTCATCCACATCAAAGGAATATGCATCCTTCATGATAAATTCACGCACTCGAATTAAGCCATAACGAGGTCTTGTTTCATCACGAAATTTGGTCTGAATCTGATATAGATTATAAGGGAAATCCTTATAAGAGCTTCCTTTCATGGTTGCCGCTATGGTGAAAAGTTCTTCATGCGTTGGCCCCATGACATAACGTTTCTGGTAACGGTCTTTCAAAGCAAACATATTTGCCCCAAAGGCTTCTCTACGTCCGCTTTTTTCGTATACTTCTTCAGGAATCAGTACTGGCATCAACAACTCCTGTGCACCGGTTGCGTCCATTTCCTCACGTACAATCGTTTCAATCTTCTGTAATACGCGCTTTCCCATAGGCATGATCATATAAATACCGGAAGAGCTTTTCTTGATCATTCCTGCTCTTACCAGTAAGTTTCCACTGACACTGTCTTCATCCTTCGCATTTTCACGGATGGTATAAAAGAAACTGTTACTCAATTTCATACTGTACTCTCCTCATCTAACTTTATGATTCATCAATAATCTTCTGTATTTTAGCATGTTTTAGAATAAATGTAAATTTCTGCTTTTTTTCTTGTTGATATTTTTAAAATCGGCTAGAAAAGGCATTATTTCAATCAGAACAGCTTTGAAACAATGCCGCATGTGACTTACCATTCCTGTGAAGGTATCGGCTTACCATAATAATATCCCTGAATCAGATAGCAACCCAATGTTTTTAATATTTCCACCTGTTCTGCATATTCAACTCCTTCAGCCACAACCTCAATCTGTAAAGCCGCACACAGTTCCACCATACTGGAAATGATGGCTCTGGCTTTATGGTTACTGATGATATCATCCATTAAACCCTTATCCAGTTTCAATACATTAAACTTAACACTGGATAAAAAAGCAATATTACTATATTTAGATCCAAAATCATCTAAAGACAGACGATAGCCTGCTTCTTTTATTTCTTTACATTTCTTCTCCATGGTCGTTCTTTCAATATCACCGACGCTCTCTGTAATTTCAATTTCGATCCATGCACGTTTGCAGGCATAGCTTTTACTGATGTTGCTCATCCGCTGTGCCAAATTGTCTTCCAATAATGTCACACGTGAAAAATTCAAAGAAATCGGCACACATGCTTTGCCTTCCTTTTCCCATTTACATAAGATTTCATGAACCTGCCGGAACACAAAGAAGTCAATATAATGAATGATGCCTAACTTTTCCAGCATCGGAATAAAGCGATTTGGCGCTACGATCGTTCCATCCGCATCCTGATAGCGAATCAAAGCCTCGCCACCAATGATGGCATTGGTTTGTGAATTTACTTTCTTCTGCAAATACACCTGGAAACGGCCTTCCTTAATTTCTTTTAAAATGCCTTTTAAGACATGTGTATTATGTTTGGTGTGTTCGCCTTACAAACAACTGTAATTAAATTGCTTATTGATCAGTCTTTGCTCATCCGCATGGGCAATCAGCTCATCCAACTGCTTATTCGTATCACTCCATACAAAGCCGATGGATACATCACAAATCTTTTGCATACGTTTTTGCAATTTCACAACATGATTGGTAAACATCTCATTGCTCATATCTTCTACGATCACCAAAAACTCATCCCCGGTAAAACGATAGACATTGCCATTCACAAATATCTTTTCCATTACATGTGCAATGCGACGGATGATATCATCACCATAAGCGTTTCCGTATAGATGATTAATATCCCGCAATCCATTGATATCCAATGAAACTACACCCAATGAAATTAATCGTTCTTCCATGAGTTCCTGACGGTATTGCTGATAGCTTGCGCGATTTAAAGCACCACTTAGATAATCATGATAATGCATATACAATTGTTTCTTTTGCAGTTTCATCTTCGCCAATTCATTGCTTAAATAATAACTTAACATCCGTAAGAAACCGGGATGTTCCTTATGGCACGTATAATTGTCGATGCCAAGATAACCAATAATCACTCCATTATCCTGCATACATGCCAACATGCTGCTATGAATGCGTAATTCTTTTAAATATGCATATATCTTAGGATCTTGGTCTTTTAAGCTTTCTACATCCTCTAATACCTGTACACCAAACAGCAATTCTTTTAAATTCGCATTATTAATAGAATTCGGCTGTAGCATATATTCATTCAATTCTTTGATAGAATCCATACCATCTTTGCGTACTTCATATAATTGCATAGTATCGCTATAATCAATCAAATATGCGCGATCTCCGCCATAATAACGCATGAGTTGCTCAACGGCACGATACAACGCTCTAGTAAAAGACTTTTCCAGATTCATTGAATACAGTGTTTTTAAGAGCATATCCTCACTTGCCTTATCTCCTGTGAATAGCTCCTGCATAGTCAAAGGCTGTGGTAAAGGTTGTTCGACTTCTTTTAGCACATAACAATTTCCACCTTTTTCTTTGGCTTGATGAATGGTATCAAAAGCAATATGAAAGAGTTCATCACTTGTTTTTGGCTGATGCAGCAGGATAATGCCACAAGATAAGGTAACCTTAAAGTTCATATCAGAAAACATATAAGGAATGCCAATCGTCTTACGAATATATTCAACGATAGCACAGATATCCTGTTTGGTAGCCTCACTGCATAACCATAACGCAAATGTTCCATCTTCCATGCGTCCTACGATTTTTCGGCATGCGAAACCAGTTAGTAACAAGGCTGCCAATTCTTCCTGAATACGCTCAACTCCGGCCATATCGATACGTGAAAATTCTGATTCATGATCGATTTCAAATAGTAAGAAAGCTTCTTTTTCATGAGCTTGATTTGGTAGTTTTAAGGCTTCCTTTAACACTTCTTTGAAGGTGTTTTCTTTATATACATTGGGAAATACATCCATTTCCGGTTTCTTCTTCAATGCCAATTCAATTTTTTTGCGATCATCAATGTTCACAAGAATACCATGTAAATATAAATCACCACTTTTGGCATCCATGAATAATCGACCTACACTGTTGACCCAGAACAAATGACCATCTTCATCTTTGCAGCGGTATTCACAATTGATAAGTGATTTCCCTTGGGCATATGCATTTTGTAATGCTTCCATATTCAGTAAATGTAAAAAGCGTAGACGGTCTTCCTCAAAAGCCACATGCTGTGTGTGCAGCTGTAATAAATCTTCAAAACTTTCTACTGTATCATAGGAGTCTACCATTTTGCCTTCTATTTCCATCATGCACTCTTGTGTCAGATTCATACGAAAACGTAACAGCATGGCATCGGAAATAACGATATGGCGCTGCATTTGATGCTGATAATATGCCTGCGCCGTTTTTTGTTTCGTTACATCTTCGCCAACGGCTACCGCATATCGTGCTTTTTTATGCTGATCGTAAATGGTTGTGTAAGTCACCCTTTCCCACCACCAGCCATCATGGTTTTTATTAGCGGTAAGGATATCTCTTTGGATATAAGGAACCCCATTTTCAAGCTGTACATACATATCTTTAAGCGTCGGCCAGCTTTCCGGATGAATTAGGTTTTGCTTTCGCAATTCTTCCGGCATATTGCATGTGATCGGCTGCATTGCATGACGATCCTTACCATTCTCGCTCATATACATAATTTTCTTATCAATATCATATTCCCATACACAGATTTGCGCTTCCTCTAAAGCCGTACGATAAACCAGTTCCTTGTGTGTCAACGCCTCCATTAGCGTATGCTCTCTTGTATGATCCAACATGACGCCCTTCATCTGCCATTGCTGATGTTCATCTTGTTCCAAAGCACCACTTAAAAACAGCCATTTTTGATTGCCTTTTCCAGTCGTAACCGAAAACTCACATTTTATAGTTGATTCTTCCTGTTTTTTTGCTGTTTGTAACAACTTTTTTATCCGCTTCCTATCATCTTGCTGCAATATGCGAATCCATTGCATATGATACGTGTCCTGCATTTGCTGAGGCGTTATTTCTAACAACTCATAAAATGATGCATTGGCATAACACAATGTGAAGGCTGCATCCAAAGTGATAATAAAAACAGCACTGCCTCGAAAACTCTGATATAGGTTCAGCTGATTCTCACATGCTTTTTGTTTCTGTATGTTCACACAAAGCATAAAAACCGCATCTTGTTCTTCACTGTGATGGATTCGTTTGCCCTTACCACTGATCCAAATAACCTGATTGAAGCGATCGCAAATACGAAAAGATACCAAAAACTCCTGCTTTGTCTGCAGCTGTTCACGAATGCTTTGTTCAGTTTTAAATCGATCTTTGGCGAAAATCGTTTCTAAAAAATGGCCATTAACTGCCTCACGATATGTTTTTTCATCCTCATAACCCAAAAGTTTCAGCATGTTGTCATTAATATAGTAAAAAGGGAACCCTTCTTTTACATACCATCCAATCATACCGTCCAAAACAAAATCTGCCATAAACTGCACCATGGCATCATCTAAAAACGTTTTTGTAATAGATGGTTGGTTTAAGATGGCATAAGAATGCTGCTCTTTTTTGGACTGATACACACTATAACGATTCTTTCCCTCTTTTTTCGCTTGATACATTGCCCTATCCGCTGCCTCTAACAGCTGATGAAAGCTTTTCCCATGTTTTGGATAATAGCTTACACCAATGCTGCAATTGACCTCATGGTGCAATTTTTGCATCATATGATGGCTAAACATCTGCTGGATAGCTTTGATTTTCGTAATTACCACATCTTCATGAGGAATAGCATTGAGACATACAACGAATTCATCTCCGCCGATGCGAGCTGCCGTATCTTTTTTACGAATCAGCTTTTGTAAAGCTTCTCCTAAAAAGAATAAGGTTTCATCGCCAATCGTATGTCCATACCTGTCATTCACAAGTTTAAAATCGTCCACATCAATCAATATAAAGGCCATCAATTGTTCATGCTTGCTTATATATTCTTCAATTCTTCGTACACATTCTCGGCGATTATATAAACCGGTTAAAGGATCTAAAGCCGCCTCTTTGCGTGATTTCAAAATTTCATTCTTTTGTTCATGGATATCCTTGATCACCCCTAAGATTTTCATTACCTTACCACTTTGATCACGCAATGCTCTGGCCTGCGCAACTACCCAACGATAACCTTTATCTTGATATTTCAGGCGATATTCGCAGCGCATGGCATCTTTACCATGAAACATAGATTGGAAAGCATCTCGTATAGTGGAAACATCTTCTTGATAAATAATCTTGGCTTCAAATAAAGAATTCGGAAACCCTGTTACCGGTATCTGATAACCAAACTTGCGTTCAAAGTTTTCAGAATAATAAATTTCTTTTGCCGTTACATCGTATTCAAATACGATATCCTGTGTCAAAGATAACAAAAAAGCTAAACGTTTATCACTCAGCTGTAAAGCTTGCTCATTTTTCTTCTCACGACTGATATCATGAAAGATACAATGAAAGGATGTCGTATGATCATTGGAATGTGTAAGTTGTGCACTTATACTCACCCATTTTATCGTTTTATCTTTGCATGTCAACTGACTTTCGCACATAAAGACATCACCATAAGACAGTTGCTTGCGTATTTCACGATGGAGCTGTTTATCTTCTGCAAGTAGAATGGAGAATAAGCGATTATGAAATTTATCCGCAAATTCTTCCTTGGTATAGCCAATAAAATGATACCAGGCATCATCTGCATGAAGTATCGTAAAATATTCATCACTGCAACAGTCAATGACACCGCCTGTTAATGGTTGCTCTACTTGCTTCGCCTTTCTCATGCTCATATCTCCTCGTATGGATTCCATAGTACTTTTATTATACCACTCTTATGTTAGGAATAGGCGTTTATTTTATTCAGCTATCAAATAACTAAAAAAATCAGCTTCTTTAGGTAAGAAACTGATCTAAATTGCTTAATATATGGCACTGCGATCCTTTTTCATCACTTTTCGTATCATCGCATCTTTTTCCATTACGCAAGGCACCTTTGCAGTAATAATTTGCATGGGTGTTTTTGCCACTTCCATTGCCTTTCCATCTTTATCATACAGCTCTGCAAATGTAAAGCGAGTGGTGGTAATGTGGGGACCGAATACTTCGGCTTCAATAAAAGGCTTAAAATTATTTCTTACTTCCAGGGTCGCAATTTGTGTATCGGCATCATAAGCCAAGACATACGCAATGAATTCCTGTGTGACACCGGCTCCATTGACCCCATAGAGTTGTGCTTGCGGTAAAGGTTGTCCTTCATAAAACCCTATCGCAGTTGGGCGGTTTTCTGCTTTTGCTAATTCTTGATAATACCACAACAGACGTTCTTCGCTTAAGTTTCCCTTTTCATATACTTCATCGATTAATAAACGATAGGTTTTAATCAACGTCGCAATATAATAGGCACTCTTCATACGTCCTTCTATTTTCAAGCTAGCAATTCCTGCCTGTATGAGATCCGGAATAAAACGAGCTGCCATCAAATCCTTGCTGGACATCGAAAACAAATCCTGTTCATCATGCAGTGGGCGCTCTTTTTCATATAAGCGATATTTCCAGCGACAGCTTTGGGCACAGCCACCGCGATTGGCATCCCTGCCTGTCATATTGTTGCTTAACACACATCGACCGGAGTAAGAAATACACATACCGCCATGTATGAACACTTCTAATGGCACTTGTGCATGTTTAGCTGTTTCTTGAATTTCCTTTAACGTCAATTCACGTGCTAATACCACACGATCCATACCTTTACGTTTCCAGTAATTGGCTGCACTGGCATTGGTGGAGGAATGTTGTGTCGATACATGTACTTCCAGTTTTGGTGCATATTGCTTGGCACACATCATGATGGTAGGTGATGCGGCGATGATCGCAGTGACACCAATACGTTCTAATTCCATGAGGTATTCCTTTAAACCTTCCATATCCTCTTCATGGGGCAGCATATTCACCGTCACATGTACATGGGCACCATGAGCCTGGGCAAATTTTACACCCTCTGCAATATCCGCAAGGTCAAAATTGCTGGCACGCGAACGCAAAGAAAACTGCTTCCCACCTAAGTAAACGGCATCTGCGCCATATAAGACTGCTATTTTTAAACGCTCTAAATCACCAGCTGGTGCGAGCAGTTCTATTTTCTTCATAGGGATTCCTCCTTACATACTACGTTTAAGCTCTACCATTATAATATAAAGATGACGTACATGAAAGTAGATTCCCCATTTTTTCTACGGTTTAATAATAACCATCATAAAAAAAAGAAAGTGATGAATCCACATGCATCACTTTCCATTCTGTTTTCTTATGCCGATAGCCCTTACTTTTTTATACGGATTGCTTTAACACTGCTATAGCTGCCATACACTTTAGCTTTCGTAGAATCATATTTATAAGCTCTGACCTTTACATAATAGGTCTTTTTCGTTTTTAAAGCTGTCAGCGTTTTCGTTAAAGCACTCGTATACGTACTTTTTACATTGGATTTAAAGCGTTTATCAGTTGTATACGTAATTTGATAGCCACTTGCCTGAGCTACTTTCCGCAGTTTGACCTGCATCTTTTTCCCTTTTAGATTGGTTAAACTTGGTGTGCTTGCTTTCCCAACGCTTATTTTCGCCCATTTCGCATAACGTTTAATATCGCCTTTCGATTTTGTAGTGACTTTCGGATATTTCTTACGACAAGCCGAATCACTATACCAGCCCACAAAGCTATAACCTTTTCTTGTCGGATTTTTCAGCGTTATGTTCTGATTATAATAAACACTTGGATTTTTACTATCATTTTTCCCACCATTGAGATAATACGTAATCTTATATCGAACATATACGTTACATTTATACACCATGCCATTGCTTGCTTTGGCCGTTATGATGGCACTTCCACCATTTACTGCTGTGACTTTCCCTTTGCTATCCACTTTCGCAACTTTCGTATTACTAGAACTCCACGTTATGCTTTTATTGCTGGCGGTTGATGGATAGATGGAAGCTTTTAAGGTATACGTATTTCCACGGTTAAGGGTTTTACTACGAACATTTAGTTTCAGTGAAGATACCGGCGTTTTTACGGTAATCGTACATTTTGCTGCTTTCTTGGAACCATCTTTGGCGGTTGCGGTAATGATTGCCGTGCCATTTCCTCTTGCCGTTACTCTTCCACTTGCCGATACAGTGACCACTGCAGTATTACTGGAAGTCCATATTAGCTCCTTATTGGTAGCATTAGAAGGCGCAATGGTCGCAAAAAGATCATACGTTGTTCCCGAAATCATCGTCTTGTCCGTTGTATTTAGCTGAATGCTGTCTACAGGAATCGGCACATCATACACATGATGGGGAATTCCTTCACGAAGCAAGGAAGCTTCTGTGATCGTATTTGGCATTGCCCATAGTTCCACATCATCAAATGAAAAATAACTTATTTCATTGATATTGTCAGGTAAAACTACTTTTTCAAGACTATTACAATTGTGAAATGCATTTTCTCCAATTGCATTTAGATTCTTTGGTAATGTGATTGTTTGTAAATTGATGCAGTCCGTAAAAGCGGAAAGTTCTATTTCCGTAATTGATTCCGGCAATACGATACTTTCTAATGTGGCAAAACCACAGAATAAGAAACCCGGGACTTTCGGCATACCTTCTTCCAATGTCACGGTTTGCACATCGGAATTTGTGAATATATAAGGATGAGCTTCTTCTAAAGTCTTAGGAATTACAATATCTGTAAGTGCCGTACAACCATAAAATGTTTTAGCACCTAAAACCTTTAAATTATCAGATAATGTAATATCTTCTAACGATATGCAATCTTCAAATACACCTGAATCCGCATTTGAACCTAAGTATCGAAGACAATCAGGCAAATCAACTTTCTTTAAGTTTACACACCCCATAAACGCCCCATAATCAATACTTCGTAATCTTGATGGGAAACTGATTTCTTGTAAGGTTATACAATCTTTAAAAGCTTCATATCCTATCTCTGTAACGTTTTCCGGTATGACCACCGCAGCAGCATTTCCCTGATATTTCACTAACGTACTTCCAGACATGATAAAGTCACCTGCTGTCTTGACCGACTGTAAAGGTTTGGTTGACAGGATGACTTGCTCATCCAAGCTTTCTTTTTCAACATAATCTGATACAACTTCCATGGCAGAAACAACTTTCTTGCTCATCTGTTTCATTGCCAATTGATGATCAGATGATAATCCGGTAGCCTTTTGCATTGCATTTGCAATCGTAAAATCGCTTAACACCGTTGTAATGGAACATGTACAACACAAAAGCCCGGCAACTACTTTCTTCATTTGTAATTTCATAAACATTCTCACCTTTCTTTATCATGAGAATTATATAAAAATAACAAATGAATAACAACAAACACAAAACTGAATGTAAAAAATGACCGTTTTTATGTCAAAATACACAAAAAAAGCATCTCAATAAACCAATGAATTGAGATGCCCTATATCTTATTCTTATGACGTTTTTAGCCCTCTTTGACCTTGCTCGTCTTGGTATAATAAAAACCGTGTGTCACATGGTCCTTCTCATACTTCTTTGCATAAGCAGCAAAAACCGCTGTTGCGTCTTTTTCCTTATTCAGAATGGCATGATAAAGATCCAATGCTTCTAACACATAAGCGATATCATGAAACATGCCGTCAATGCGAAAATGACGAATTCCACTATTTAACAGCTCCTGAATTTCTTCAAAGCTCGCAAGCGTAAAACCGGTGAATACATGCGTACCCGTTTCATCTTCCACAATGGGCATATGTTCCTCACGATTTTCTTCCATCAAATATAAGTCATAGTTATTGCGTACTTGCTCATTTTTTCCTATAAAAGACATATAACTGCTTAATAAATTACGTTTGCTATGCATCATATTCAAACGACCATGGAGAATAACCTCACATTCACCATCAGTAAGCCGACCAATTTCACACATTTCCTGCAAGGTAATTTCCTTAGAAATAGTAACCATCTGAATACCTTCATCTAAATAATATTGCACATCACTGTGATTTGTAATTAACGTATCCGGATTGTAAATAAGCTTTTTCTTTAAGTCAAAATGTTCTGCCTCTAACAATACACACTCATCGCCATAATAAATACCATCCACATCTAATTCTTTCAATAAATGTAAATGCTGACGTAACGCCGGTAATTCTTCTTCCACAAAAAAGCGATTTACGGCCACATACATGCGTAAGGAAAGCCGTTCACATTCTTTCTTTATTGCTTGTAATTCCTCCACTGCAAAAGCATATACGCAGCGAACAGAAAAAAATGGTGTACCAATCAAAACACTATCTGCGCCATGCGCTTTAACTTTTGCCAAATCCTCGAATGCAAAAGGTGTTACAATAAAATCAGGCATAGAATCCATCCTCTCTAACCAAGCTTTATTATAATATAAGTGCGCATTGAAAGAAAGGATAATGTTTTTCACCATAAGATAATCGTGAAAAATAAATTCAAAAAGATTTCGATATTTTTTAAAATGTAAAGAAAATGAGCGTATAATAATGAAAAAGAGTTAAGAGGGTTCTTATGAAAAAACATATACTTGCAAAAACAAATATATTTATCTGTATTATCATTATAATCGGTTACTTGATTACTTCCTTTGTCAGCTATAACAGTAATCATACCATGCTAAAAAAAGATATCGAACATATTTCGGATCTGAGTAGTGAAAGCATCTATCATAAAATAGATTCACTATTTACAAAACCTATCAACATCTCCTTAACCATGGCCAATGATACCTTTTTAATGCAGCATATGAAAAATGAAAATGCGCTTACAGATGATGCTAACTTTGTAAAAACAATCACAGATTATTTGCATGCCTATAAAGTGAAATACAATTTTGATTCCGTCTTTTTAGTATCTACCAAAACAAAACGCTATTATCATTTTGATGGCATTGATCGAATCCTTACAAAAGATAATCCGGAAAACACCTGGTATTATGAATTCCTTAACAGCAAAGATGATTACAGCATTAATATTGATAATGATGAAGCGAAGAAAAATGAGATTACCGTGTTTATCAATTGTAAGCTAAAAGATGTTAATAAGCATATAATTGGCGTTATAGGTGTTGGTTTTCGCATTGAACATCTGCAAGAGCTGTTGAAGCAATATGAGAAAAAATTTAATGTGAAAGCTTTTTTGATTGATGCAAACGGCACCATTCAACTCTCTACGAATATTTCCGGTTATCAAAAACAAAAGTTAGCACAAAACAAACGTTATGAAACCCTCTTACCAAAATTAATGAAGGAAAAGGAAGAGAGTGTTTCTTTCTGGTACAGCGAAAAACCTTACAGCGGTTATCTTATCCGGCAACCTTTGAATACTATACAATGGCAATTGCTGATTGATCGCGATACAGCACAATTAGAGCATTCCATGCATCAGCAGTTAGGCATTGGTTTTACTATCATTTTGATGGTTATTATTCTTGTCTTAGGAGTTATTACGTATATCGTACGCAAGTATAACAAGAAGTTGATTCATTTAACTCTGGAAACAGAAATGAAACATCAATCCATCTTCCAACAGCAAACCGAACAGATTTATGATACTATTTATGAAATTGATGTGACCCATAACTGTGCTGCCAGTGAAGCTACCGAAGACTATTTCTATAGCCAGGGCATTCCTCGAAAGACTCCTTATGATGAATCTTTAAAGATCATTGCTGAAAAACAAATCAAACCGGAATTTAGAGCTGGTTATTTGACAGTCTTTGATCCTGCGCATATCTTACAGCTATATGAGGAAGGCATTACGTCTACGCAATATGATTTTATGATCAATAATGGGAATGACAACAATTACTATTGGATGCGTATTACCGTTAAGATCTTTTATTGGGATGATGACCAGTCCATTCGTATGTTTGTTTATCGCCAAAATATTGATGAAGAAAAACGCAAAGAACTCTTCATGAAGAAGAAAATGGAAAGTGATTCTCTGACTTCCCTTTATAACAAAGCCGCTACTCGTTCTTATATCCAACAGAAACTGATGCAAAACACTGATCAATATTATGCTTTCTATATCTTAGATATTGATAATTTCAAAGATATCAATGATGCCTATGGTCATGCAGTTGGAGATGAAGTCATCGTAACTTTTGCTAATATCTTAAAAAATCAATTCCCAAAGGATGCAATCATCGGTCGTATCGGCGGTGATGAATTTGTCACTTTACAAGCAGTTGCGTCCAAGCAAGAAGCACAAGCCAAAGCAGAAGCACTTGTGAACATCTATCATAACGCAAAACGCCAAGGATTATGCCACTACACAATATCCGCCAGCATCGGCGTAGCTGTGACAATACACAATTTGGATAACTTCGATTCGCTGTATCACAATGCGGATAAAGCACTCTATGAGGCAAAAGAAAACGGTAAGAATCAGTATCGTATGTATGAAAAATGAATATTGCAGTAAAAGATAAACAAAAAGAAAAGGAAGATTGCTCGGTGAAATTAAAAGCGTAGGCAATCTTCTTTTGTTATCGAATACACATGCAATTTTTTAAGGCTTGTATACTACTTGATATGCACGAATATCTGATCCTCATTTTGAATAAAGCAGCTCTGTTCTGCTTTAACAGTAAAAGGCTTCTTCGTTTCCACTACGATTTTTTTCGCCTAGACCGATCCAAAGGCATCCTACATAGTGTTCATCCTTAAACAACCCGGTTAAGTTATGATTTTGTTAAAAGTTCACTTTCATTAGTTATCAAAACCTTTTTTACGATACATCATGGCAAATGTCACAACACCTAAGAGAATCCAGGCAAGAATAATTCCAAAATCCAGCAAATGTTCTTGACTTAAGATGCTCATACCATTCATCGCATCATTAATAATCGCCATCATTCTGGTTGTCGGTACGATACTGGCAATCTTATCAATCACTTCATTCATATTCTGAAACATCGGTGGTATCAAAAACAGAATCATCAATGGTGTTGATAAGGTACTGGTAGACATCTGATCCTTCGACAGCAATCCGACAACCGAACCAAACAACAGCATGGAAATGGAAGTCACTGTCGTTACCAGAAGAAACATTGGCAAATAAGAAAGCTGCGTTGCCGTGATAAAGAAGATCACGATTGTGATGAGTTCCATTAAGACAAGTACGGAAATAATCTTGCTAAAAATATATTCAAGCGCTGACACATCACTCAGCATCAAGACACGCAAGGTATTTTTTTCTTTTTCTTCTGCTACCATCATTGCCAAGCCGGTAAGTGGAATAGCGGAAAGATTCAATAATTCGCATAAAGTTAAAACAAAGTTACTCGGCATTCCTGCTTCTTTAACATCCCCAAATATGGTCTGATATAACACAGCAAAGCCAATCGGTAATAAGATCATGATCAGCATATTCTTATTCGTAAACATTAAACGAAAGTCTTTTTTGATTAGCACAGCTAATGTATGCATTCGCAGTTTCATTATAATTCCCTCCCTGTCACATCAAGAAAAATTGTTTTCAGATCAGGCTCTACCGAATTTATACGCAAAATATTGCCTTGTATTGCTGCCAATGTTTTCATCAGACTTGCTGTATCTTTTGTTGTATGGTATTTATTGCCTTTATCATCCAAAATGACAACTTCATTTTTGGCATATTTTAATTTTAATTCATCTGGACTTCCCATTTCTTTGATTTCCCCTTCATTTAAAAAAGCCACACGATGACATAACAAATCGGCTTCACTCATATTATGGGTCGTTAAGAAAATCGTCGTACCTTGGCGATTTAATTCAAAAATCATCTCATATACAGCCTCACTGCTGGCAGGGTCTAAAGCACTGGCAGGTTCATCTAAAAATAAGATCTTAGGTTTATGCAAAATAGCACGTGAAAATAATAAGCGTTGCTTCATCCCTTTTGACAAATGCTCAACCTTTTTCTTCTTTGCTTCATACAATCCTGTCTTCTGCAAAACCTCATCAATATACGATGTTGAAATTTTCTTCAGATCGGCGAAAATCTTTAGATTTTCATACACTGTTAATTTTTCATATAAACCACTATTATCACTCATAATCCCTATTCGACTTTTTATTTTTGAAGAAAAAGGCTTCTCCCCTAGTATCTGAATATCTCCTCC
>OLQH01001722.1_pt1 | contig 15456 bp, 13 predicted proteins | sample 1672671 | NCBI WGS metagenome assembly OLQH01 (sample SAMEA3136712, study PRJEB25190) | human gut metagenome
TCCAGCCGAACCGTGCCTTATATCAGCAAGGTGACAGGAATACCTATCGTACCCCTGGCTACCAAGGTGATTCTTGGCCATAAGATTAAGGAGCTGGGATATAAGCCCGGACTGCAGCCCGAAGCTGATTATATTGCTATAAAGATGCCTGTATTTTCTTTTGAAAAGATACGGGGAGCTGATATAAGCCTTGGTCCGGAGATGAAGTCTACAGGTGAGTGCCTGGGAATAGCGAAAACATTTAACGAGGCCCTGTATAAGGCATTCCTGGGAGCAGGAGTAAACCTGCCCAGACATAAAAACATGATTATGACGGTGAAGGATGAGGATAAGCAGGATGCAGTGGAGATAGCCAGACGCTTTGAAGCTCTGGGATACAAGATTTATGCGACCAGAAGTACAGCGAGAGTCCTGAAGGAGCACGGAGTAAATGCGATCCGCACAAATAAAATAGAGCAGTCCTCTCCGAACCTGATGGATTTGATTTTAGGCCATAAAATTGACCTGGTCATTGATACGCCGTCTCAGGGAGTAGAGAAAGCGAAGGATGGGTTTATTATTCGGAGAAATGCCATTGAGACAGGGGTAAATGTACTCACTTCTCTTGATACGGCGACTGCTCTGGTTACCAGTCTGGAGAATACAGATTTGAATCGGCTGACACTTATTGACATTGCCAGGATCGCAGGCCGCTGATAACAGGGAAGGTACAAAAGCATGGCACAGCAGAATAAAAATACGGCTGTGCCATGCTTTTGTAAAAATTGAAAGTAAGTCATACGGCATTCTGAGGAGCGGTATGTGAACAGAAATTGAGCAGGCAAGAGGAGGTTATAATGGATTTTATTGAATTGTTGAAAGTTATTTTTCTGGGTATTGTAGAGGGGATTACAGAGTGGCTTCCCATAAGCAGCACCGGGCATCTGATATTAGTGGATGAATTTATCAAATTAAATGTTTCCAGGGAATTCTGGGATATGTTTATGGTAGTGATTCAGCTGGGAGCGATTCTGGCTGTAGTTGTTCTGTTTTGGGAGAAAATCTGGCCGTTTCAGAATCAGAGTCGGGAAAAGGATTTGGTGAAGCGATATGTGAAGATGGATAAAATTATTTTGTGGCTGAAAATTATGGTATCCTGTCTTCCGGCTATTATTATAGGGCTTCCGTTTAACGATATTCTGGAGGAGAAATTCAGCAATTATTTTGTAGTCTCTCTGATGCTGATAATCTATGGCGTATTCTTTATTTTAATAGAGAACTACAATAAAAAAAGAACTCCCAGGGTAAATACCCTGGAAGAGATAGACTGGAAAACGGCCTTGTTTATTGGTGTGTTTCAGGTCCTGTCCCTGATTCCGGGTACTTCCCGCTCAGGGGCCACTATAATCGGAGGGATCCTCCTGGGAACCTCCCGGACAATAGCTGCAGAGTACACCTTCTTTTTGGCAATTCCTGTGATGTTCGGAGCCAGCCTTCTTAAACTGGTCAAATTCGGCCTGGCGTTTACGGGCGCTGAGATATTGATCCTGGCTGTGGGAATGATAACGGCTTTTATTGTCTCTATTCTTTCTATCAAATTTTTAATGGGATATATCAAAAAGCATGATTTCAAGGCGTTTGGCTGGTACAGGATCGTTCTGGGTATCGTAGTCCTTGGGTATTTTATGATTGCTCATTAGAGGCATTCTGTTCTGCGTCCTGATCCATCAGACGGAGGGAGAGCATCAGGTAGAGAAGCTCTTCCGGATCCTCTAAATCGGATTCCAGAACATCTTTGATCTTTTCCAGACGGTATAAAAACGTACTTCTGTGAATAAATAAAGTTTTGGCGGACTGAACCGCGTTCAGGTGATGATCCAGATAGACGCTGAGCGTTTTCACATATTCGGTATTCTGCTCTTCATCTGATTTCTTCAGTACCAAAAGCTTCTCGTGGCAGATCATACTGCCGGGAAGCTTTTTTGTTGCCTGCTGGTAAATATAGGGCAGTGCAATCTTATTAAAATGATGAATCCACAGATAGGGATGGATCTGATTGCCTACCTCCAGTGCGGAACGTGATTGAATATACTGGCGCCTCAAATTCAAATGACCTGTCATGGAACGGCTGTATCCGGCCTTTAAGAAGCTGTCCCTGATAAAGTAGATAATCTTGTCAGAGATATCATCAACATCGCATTCAGACTTCGTAAGATTAAAATATACAACCACATCTTCCTCGAAGGGAAACGCGCAGGAATAGGGAAAAAGGTTTTCCAGATAGTTGCAGATGGCGTTAATGGTAAGGTTTTGCTGATCCAGATACGTGGTCTGTAATACAATACAGAGATATTCGTGAGAGGTAAGCCAGCCCAGAGAGGTTAACTGTCTGCTGATAACCAGATAGTCCGCAGTCCGGTCTGATAAAATGCTGAGAAATATGGAATGCATGGTTTTATCATTGGGAGAGCGGTGGGCCGCATTGCGCATCAGTGCATGCTCTATAAAGGTTGCCAGAAATTCCAGCAGAGCGCCTGCACTACTGGTAAAGGGGACATCCATCTCTGTCATAACCAGTCGGTGCGTGGTTTTGCTGAAGCGCTTGATGTTGACATTCAGCGTTCGGTGCCCGGTGATGTGTCCGGGGTAGATAAAAGCTCCATCCTTTTCCCGTACCGCATTGTACAAGGTATCCTGCTTCAGTGCTGTAACATACTCAATATACTCCGGCTGTTCATAGGTGGGAAGTCCTCCGGCATTATCTTCAGCGCCTGGAGAGGAGGCGATGATAGAAAAATCCATCCCCATCAGCCGAAGAGGAGAACCGAGAACAGAGTAACTGGCATCCAGGAGACTCTGAATGGAGCCTCCGCTTAAGCTGATATGCATGAGAGTCTCCTCCCACAGGTCATATTTGTCAAATATTTCCTGGAGATAATTAAAGACAGAGGCTGAGGAATCGGGGGTATCTATCACACATAGATTCACGGAGGAGGATACTGCCTCCTTCACAGTTTCCATCTCCGTCTCCATGACGGTCAAAGGGCAGATAAAAAAACAGGAGGAAGCCCCTCTTCTAAGCTTTTGGTATTCCGAAAAGGAAGAAAGTACATATATATGATTATTTACAAGTCCGGAATCCTCCCTGTAAAACAGGGGGCGCCCCAGATGCGGCCGCTCGGAGAGAGGGGAGGGCGCTGTTAATGAATATTTTGTTTTTAAGTCGCTGATCAGCAGAGCGGGACTGAGTTTCATAAGTAACCTCCCTGTACAGTGTGGGGAATCTCAATAAATGGATCAAATAAAGAATGTTTTTGCTGTCTCTGCAGCATCTACAGCTGTTTCGGTATAAACATCTGCACCGATCTCGTCCGCAAATGCCTGGGTAATGGGTCCCCCGCCCACCATAATTTTCAGACGGTTTTCTTTATCGGACTGTTTCAGACATTTCACCACATGCTTCATCTCGGGCATGGAGGTGGTGAGAAGGGAAGAGATACAGACAACTGAGACGTCAGGGTGTTCTTTCACTGCCTTTAGGAAGCGTTTTTCAGAGACATCCACCCCGAGATCAATCACTTCAAAGCCTGCACAACGGAACATGATTCCTACCAGATTCTTGCCCACATCATGGAGATCTCCCTCTACAGTGCCCAATATTACTTTGCCGATGGGATGCATATCACAGGTGCCCAGATAAGGCTCAAGGACATCCAGACCGCAGCGCATAGAGCGGGCTGCGGCCAGAATACGGGCTATATAAATATCGTTGCCTTTATAGAGCTGTCCTGCATTGCGCATGGCAGGGATCATCGCCTCTTCCAGTATCTGCTGGGGTGAGATGTTCTCCGAGAGTGCCTGCTGAACTAATTTTTCTGTCTGCTTCGGATATCCTTCTTCAATGGAGGAACGAATTTCGCCTAATAAGACCATGAAAATCTCCTTTGCAATCATCTCTGTAACCTTGGCTATTCTAAAAGGAAACAACTGGTGTATGCTATGGTACAGTCACCATAATAATAAGGAAGAGAATTATCCTTGCAGATTTGACTGACCAGCATACCGTAAGCTTCCATAGAGGATACCTTTTTATCGGGAAAACGGCAAGGTGCATCCGGGTAGGTACAGGTCTTGCAGCGTGTGCAGCAGCCGGCACCGATAGCCAGAAGATCCGGGTAGTCTTTTTTCAGATCTTCCATAAGGCGGAGGAAGGCTTCCTTGTGTCTGGCTTCCGTTTCCATCATGCCTTCTCCGTCCATATTGTCTTCCAGCTCCCCCACTGTCTGTACAATGAGCCCTTTCTGATACCTGCGTACTTTCCCTTCACATTCTTCCAATGACCCGCAGCCCGGGGGACAGGTCCAGTTTTTATTATACTGGTGACACTTGTCAGCGGCACACATCTCCCTTACCTCAGGGAGAAGACGGATGGTATGGCAATCCAGGGGACCTGTATGGGTAAACCCGGCATTTTTACCTCTTGCATCTAAAGTCTCAAAGTCAATCATTCGCATTCCCTCATTTCTTCCGGAAGTGGAAATTCCAGTTCATCTACAAAAGTATCCTGAAACTCCGACTCTGCGGCAAGCTCTAAAAACTCAATTCCCGATGCCAGATGCCGGGTATGCTGGAATTCAGTGTAATTCATTAAGGCTATTTTTGAACCTTCCCCGGCAGCATTCCCCACAGGTGTGATGCGCTCCCGGAGTACTGGAGGGATTAAGCCTATATTGCAGGCGCTTTCCGGTGACATATAATTACCGAAGGCACCGGCAATCAATACTTCCCGGATATCTTCCACAGCAATGTCCAGATTCCGGCACAGGAGCTGAATACCCGCAGCAATAGCACCCTTTGCAAGCTGCACCTCACGGATATCCTTCTGTGACAGGAAAACTGGTTCCTGCCGTTCGGTTTCCTCCGGAAAGGCCAGCATAAAGGCTGAGATATTGTCAATGGTGACGAGTCTGTGGGCGTTGGCCTTTGCTATGGGGTGCTCTAATTCTTCCGGGCTGTAAAGGCGTCCGGATTCTTCCAGAAATCCGTGCTGAAGAAGAAGGCTGACGGTATCCATCAGACCAGAACCGCAGATACCGGCTGGTTTTTCGTCACCGATTGTGGAATACACAAGACGCTCCCCCTGAAAGGTAACATGATCAATGGCCCCGTTGGCACCCCGCATCCCGCAAGTGATTTTAGCGCCCTCAAAAGCCGGGCCGGCAGCTGTGGAACAGGTAATCATCCGTTCTTTATTCCCCATTACCAGCTCTCCATTGGTCCCTATGTCTATCATAAGCGTCATGTTATCCCTTTTGGAAAAATTAGTAGCCAGCAGACAGCCTACGGTATCTGCCCCCACAAATCCCGCAATATTTGGCAGCACCATCAGTCTGCCTTCGGGATGAATGCGGATACCGTATTCCTTGGCGGGCAGGATCAGAGGCTCGCTCAGGGAGGGATTATAGGGAGAGTGCACAAGCGCTCCCGGTGAAATCCCCAGAAACAGGTGGTGCATACAGGTGTTGCCCACAAAGGAAACCTGATAAATATCCCGGATTTCTATGGCGGCCTGTTCTGCAAGTGCCTGCAGAATTTGATTCATTGCCTGGCGGACGGCGGTGCTCAGCTGTTCCAGATGGCCGTCCAGGGCATAATTGGAACGCATTATGACATCAGCCCCATACTGTGACTGTGGGTTCAGCATGCTGGATACTGCTATCTCTTCACCGCTGCACCCGTCCATGAGATAACCTACAATTGAAGTTGTCCCGATATCAAAAGCGGCAAGATAGTAAGGCGTGTGCTCTCTTCTCACATCCAGGATTTCGTTGTGACATAAGATAACGTTTGGCTTATAATCCGAGCTCTTTAATATCTCATAGAGAGTGCCTGCAACTGACACATTGGGAGGGACGGAAGCAGGAGGTACAGAGGACTTGGCGGCTACAGCTGTTTTCAGCCGGTCCCAGTCAGAATCACTTTCACCGATCCGGCACTTCTCCACCTCAACATCCACAGACTGTATCATGGGGGCAACAATAATTTCACGGGAGCTCCCCTTGGTGAGCAGACTGTGGCCGGTAGCTTTCAGGGAAGTGTCCACGGTCATGTCTCCCTGTATATGTACACTGCAGGCTTTCAAAATCCCAGTAACAGGACCGGAGATAATCCTTACAATGCATTTGCCGCAGGAACCCTGTCCCCCACAGGGTGCATCCGGCTGCAGGCCCGCCTGGATCTCCGCATCCAGAAGAGTCGTGCCTTCAGGAACTGCTATAGAAAGCTGCTCCTGCAAAAAAGTAATCGTATAGTTTTTCATAGGCTGCACCTCTTTTATATTCGATGTTCTTATTTTATCAGAAAAAGGGAAAAAAGCAAAGGAATATATCCCTTTGCTTTTTTCTGGAGGGGTGTATCTTACAGAAGTTCTTTTTCGGCGGCTGCCAGAATCTTTTCAACTTCTGCTGTAATGGCTGCATCCTGAGGAACTAATTCATCTTTCTCAATTAAATCTAATGCACGGTCAGCAGCTCTCTCATTCAGTGGGGTCTCTCCGCACTTAATCCAGTCAGCCCATACACTGTCGAAACCGATGGATGGTACGAAGATCTCGTTTTTCTGGAGATATTCAATGGTGTGCTCCTGCTCTAAGAAGGTTTCGTGATCGTTTACCACATAGTCAAGAGCCTCGAAGCCCAGAATGTCTTCATCAAATTCAAAGCCGCGTTTTGCCTTGCGGATCATAGCAAGAATTTCATTGTCAAGCACTAACTGACTTAAGGAACAGCACATAACACTGGCTGTGCTTCCGAAGCCGGTAACCAAAGTAGCTCCTGCAATTGCCGGAAGGAATGCATTGATCATCTTTTCATAGCCAGCCTGCTCATCCATAGAACAGCTTGTACAGGACAGTCCGTAGACATCTGTCATAAAGCCGCAGTATGTAGCTAACTGTACAGCCAGTGCACTGGAGATACCTGTCTCAGGCAGACCTAAGATACTCTGTCCGTTCTTCATGTTGGCAAAGAAGGTTCTGGAACCGTAGAACAGTACACAGTTCGGGTTCATCAAGTAGGCAACAGCAGCAAATGCCAGGATCTCAGCGTGAGACTGAGCAACTGTTCCGGCTATGGTAAGAGGAGATGTAAGACCTCCCATAGGTGCTGCCAAGACGCTGGTTGGGATACCGGCCTTGATGATATGTGCCATTGTATTAGTAATCTCTTTTGGCAGGAATAAAGGTGATTCAGGGGAGATTCCGACCATACCGATTGGATTCTTCTCTAAATCAGAACCGCCGTATAATTTAAATAATTCAACAATATATTTTGCATTGCTTGCTAAGGAGATACCAGGGCCATAGATTGGCTTCTTGGAATACTCAAACATAGTAGCAGTTTGTTTCAGCTGGCTGATGGCGGAAGGAACTTCGCTTGGATATACAAGAGCACAGGGAAGATCTAATTCCGGACACTGGTTCATTACGCGGATGGTGTCAATTAAGTCTGTCAACTGCCCGTTGCGGCGTTTGCCTGACTTTAAGTCTGCAATCCAGGGAGCGCCTCCGGTGCTGTGAGAGAAGGTTTTTCCGATTTCCATCTCTAATTTAGATCCTGTGGTAGATGTCATCACTACCTGCTTTTTCTGATTTTTAATAGTTTTCTCGATCAGGTCATCGCAGAAATAAACACGGTCGCCTTTTTCGGTACAGCCGTTTTCGCATAACATTTTGCGGATTTCCGGATCTTCTACGCGCATTCCAAAACGTTTTAGAATTTCTACACCGTATCCGTGCAGCTGCTCAATTTGTTCCTGACTTGCATACTTTAATTGTGGTACGTAGTTCATAATTTCCCTCCATGTTTAACTTTAACTAAGTTTTTTACTGGTTTTTTACTAATTATGAATTCATGTGTGTGTTTTGTTATGCCTATATTACCATTTAAAGTTAAAATAGTCAATGAAAACCCCGGTTAATCGTGAAAAATATTTGTTAAAATTCACCAATATAAAATAACCTGATATTTTTAGATTTTCATTGTGCTTTTCTATACTTTTATAGTATAATGAGGTAAAGAGATGAATTTAAGTCATTTTAGAGGGAAAGTAGGAAAGAAAGTTGAGTGACATTAGCAAAATTGGTTACAGTATCAGGAGCCTCAGGAAATCAAAGGGGATGACTCTTCAGCAGCTGTCAGAAGCTACAGGCCTTTCCACAGGCTATCTAAGCAACTTGGAGAGAAATATCAGCAGCCCCACATTAATGAATATTCAGAAAATCTGCGAAGTGTTTGGAAATTCCCTTGGAGACCTTCTGGAACGCAATGCAGAATCCAGAATCGTAGTAAGAAAAGAAGACAGGGAAGTTACGATTGATGAAGAAAACAATATGAGGCTGGAGACCATAGATTTCGGGACTGGAAATACTTCATATTTATATATGACAATCGAACCAAACAGTTCTTCTGACGGTTTGTGGTGGGTTCACGAATGTGATGAAGTAGGGACTGTACTCTCCGGGCATCTTACCATCATGCTGGACGAGCAGACGTTTGAGCTGAATGTGGGTGATACCATATTAATCAAGGCGCATACCAGACATTGTTATTTTAATAAGCATGAAAAAACTCCCTGTGTCTCTTTTTGGGCCAGATACTGGGATGACAGCGAAGAGGTTTAGAAACGTGCAGTTTCTTCCGGATATGAGGCAGATATTTGGAAGAAACTGCATTTTTTAACCTAATAATGTTAAAAAATAAACAAAATAAAAATTCATATTTGTGAAAAAGTTACATATTTTATCAATATATATAAAAGACATTTGAAATATTGATGATAAAATGATATCATACTAAAAGAATCATGTGTGTGAAATTTGTTCGAAAAAATGTGAAGAGGTGTAAGCGAATGGATGCATTGAAAATCAGGTTACAGAATGCCTGCGAACTTCTGAAGAAAGAAGGATTTGACAAAGCAATTATCGGCGATCCCATGTCCATTAATTATTTGACAGGTATCAGTATTATTCCTTATGAAAGATACTATGGATTAGTTGTTGATGCAGATGCATGCAGTGCAACAATGGTGAATCCAAGTGTAGATACAGGCTGTATGAAGGGTACGGTAAAAGAAGTTACATATCTTGACAGCGACGGACCTGCGGCTGCTATCAGGGAAGTAGTGGGAGAGTGTAAAAAACTGGCGGTGGAGACAAAGTATTTCTCCATGGCTATTGGTGAAATCTTTCACGGTCTCGGATGTGAGGTTGCTGACATCGGCAATTGCATTGCGAAACTGAGAATGTGTAAAGATGAGTCTGAAATTGAGACCATGCAGTTTGCTGCCAAAATCGTAGATGAGGCAATTGCCTATGTATCAGATAAAATCAAACCGGGGATGACAGAAAAAGAATTAAATATGATGCTATATTCTTATATGTCGACCTATCCGGGATTTATCACAGACGAATTTATTATCCTGGTTCTGGGAGCAGATAATTCGGCAAATCCCCACGGTGTCAGCGGCGACTATGCGTTCAAGGACGGGGATATTATTCTTCTCGACTTCTGTGCGTACTATAAACATTACTGGTCAGATATTACCCGCTGCCTGTTCCTGGGTCATGTAGGCAATCCAAAGCTGGCAGAGATTTATGATATTGTACTGAGAGCAAATCTGGCAGCCATCGCTAAGGTAAAACCAGGCGTTAAGGCCTGCGAGATTGATAAGGCAGCTAGAGATGTGATAACAGAGGCTGGATATGGAGAACTCTTCCTTCACAGAACCGGACATGGCTTAGGTCTGAGTGTCCATGAGGAGCCGAATATCTCTTCTGACAACCAGCTGGTTCTTGAAGAAGGCATGACATTTACCATTGAGCCGGGTATTTACATTGAGGGCGTCGGCGGAGTGAGAATTGAGGACGATATTCTTGTGACAAAAGACGGATGCCATATCTTTACAACTACTTCCAAGAAGATGGAAGATCACATACTTAAATATTAAGGCTTAACTTAGGAGGAAAAAATGAGCGAGATTAAGACCGGGGCAAGTAAACTAAAGAAAAATATGCCCACACTGATTATTTTGATTATTTCCGGTGCTCTCATTTATGCACTGCCATATTTCAGAAGCTATTACTATGATTCATTTGTAAAGCTTTTCAACATTAATAATACACAGATGGGAGCTCTGGGCAGTGCCTTCGGTGCCACAAGCGTTGTTGCCTACTGCCTCGGCGGTTTTTGCGCAGACCGCTGGCCGGCTAAATACCTGATGACAATTTCTCTGGTAACTACAGGTGTCTGCGGATTTGTTCTGCTGCTTTACCCCCCGTATCCAGTGGTGTTCGCTATCCATCTGATTTGGGGTATTACATCCATCCTTACGTTCTGGAGCGCCCTTGTTAAGGCTATCCGTTCTCTGGCTAACTCTGACGAACAGGGAAAAGCATTTGGATTCTTTGAGGGTGGACGAGGCCTTGTCAATATGGTACAGTCTGCGCTGATCCTGGCGCTTTTCGGATATATGTCCAAGGCAGTTTCCGAGAAAGCAGCATTGTCTGCAGTTATTATTATTTATTCTGTCATCTGTATCTTACTGGGACTTCTGGTATTCTTTATGTTTAAAGAGCCGGAAAGAGAAGAAAGTGAAGGGGCGCCAACAAAACTGTTTGATATGAAGATCTTGAAGAGGGTAGCTAAGATGCCTACTACATGGCTTCAGATTTTGATTATCTTCTGCTCCTATGCTATGATCATCAGCTATTTCTATATTACACCATACGCGACCTCAGTATTCGGAACCTCAGCTGTTATTGCGGCTGCTCTGGGATATTTTTCACAGTACTGCCGTCCCATTGGATGTTTTGTATCCGGTATCTGTGCGGATAAATTTGGTTCATCCAAAATCTGTGCGATTTCCTTTGTTATTATGCTGGTGGGTATTCTGGGCGTTATCTTTACACCTGGACAGCCATCTATGATCTGGATGCTTCTTATCTTTATTGCAACGATCTATGCTTCCATGTATGCCATTCAGTCTATGCATTTTGCTATCATGGAAGAGGGTGAGTACCCTCTGGAGATCACGGGAACCGCAACAGCTATTGTAACTCCTATCGGATACAGTGCAGAATTCTTTATGCCAATCATCGGCGGTATCTGTCTGGATCATTGGAACAATACGGCCCAGGGCTATAAGGTATTCTTTGGCATTTTGGCCGGACTTGCTGTTATCGGTCTCATTGCGAACTTTGCATGGATGGCCATTACGAAAGAGAAACGTATGGAAATTAAAGCCAGTAAAATGCAGTCGAAAAAGGCTTAAAAGTAATCTTTGAACTCTTAACAGAAGAAGGGTGTTGTGTAATTGCGCAGCATCCTTTTTTGCTATATAATGATTACAAATCAAATCCGGTTTTGGGGAGATAAAAGATGGAAAATAAGGACAGGCAAATTATGGATGTGGCTATGAAGGCGGGCAATATTCTGCTGGAAAGCGGAGCAGAGATTTTCCGTGTGGAGGAGACGATCAATAGGATTGCAAAGTATTACGGGGTGGAGGACAGCGACTCCTTTGTGCTCAGCAGCGGTATCTTTATCACTGCGGAGGGGAAGGAAAAGCAAATATATGCCAGAGTAAAACACATCCCTCTGAATGCAGTTCATCTGGAACGGGTAGCGGCTGTGAATCAGCTCTCAAGGGAGATTGAGGAGGGAAAGCACACGGTAGAACAGGCCAGAGAGAGACTGGAAGCTATTGAAGTGATGAAGGGTAAGAAAGATCTCGCGAGAATGCTTGCCTCCGGGTTAGGGGCGGGATGTTTCTGCTATGTGTTCGGAGGAGATTTTTTTGATGCGTTTACGGCCTTCCTGGCGGGATTCCTTTTGTATTGTTTTGTCGTATGGACAGAGAAAAATGGAAAAAATATGTCCAAAATTGTGGTTAATATTATGGGTGGTTTTTTGGCTACTATGTTTGCAGTGCTCTTATATAAATGTCATCTGGGCACAAACCTGGATTATATTATCATCGGTTCCATTATTCCTCTTCTTCCAGGGGTTTCCTTTACCAATGCGATTCGGGATTTGGCAGATGGGGATTATATTGCCGGAACGGTGAGAATGATAGACGCTCTTCTGGTTACGTTTGGGATTGCTTTGGGAGTAGGACTGATGTATACCATTTACTATAAAATGACAGGAGGTCCTATGCTATGATATTGGATTTTCTTCTTCAGTTTGTGGCAGCCGGCCTCGGTACGGTTGCGTTCTCGATATTGTTTTTTGTTCCTGCAAAATATTATCCCATCTGTGGAGTGATTGGCGGGTCCGGCTGGCTCATCTGTCTTACACTGAACCGGTATCTGGGCCTTGGGATTGAGGTTTCCAGCTTTGCCGCCACTGCGTTTGTAATTATGTGCTCCAGGATAGCCGCCACAAAGCAGAAGTGTCCGGCAACCTTGTTTCTGATTTCGGGTATTTTTCCTTTAGTTCCGGGAACGGGAATATATTGGACAGTATATTACATGATAATGGGAGAAATGGATAAATGCTCTCAGTATGGGCGTCAAACGCTTACGGTAGCAATTGCAATTGTTCTTGGGATAATCTTTGTGTTTGAGATTCCCAATAGTTTGATTCGTAAAATTTGCAGAAAATAACTAGGAAGAGACGAAAAAGAGGTTCTTCACCAATTCTATGATGAAATTAAAACGCATATTTTTATATATATGAAAATGTGCGTTTAAATTTTTCTAAAATGAATATCACAAATGTACAGAATCACCAATAAACGGCGTATTTACAAGGAAAAACGGAAAAAATCGTCAATAAAAAATGAAAAAATAATAAAAAATCGAAAAAAAGTATAAAATTTATTTGAAAAAATTCCGGAAAAATGTTATTATTTATAAAAAGAATCATGTGTGTGAAATTTGTAGGTAGAAAGTGAAAAAGGCAAAAGGAAAGGGGTGCGATTTATGGACGCATTAAAAGCCAGACAACAGAAGGCGTGTGAACTTCTCAGAGAGCAGGGATTTGACAAGGCAATCATCGGGGATCCTATGTCCATTAATTATCTTACAGGAATCAGCATTATTCCCTATGAGAGATACTATGGGCTGTTATGGATGCCAATGCGGAGACGGTAACTATGGTAAATCCCAGTGTTGACACCGGCTGTATGAAGGGTACGGTGGAAGAGGTTACATATCTGGACAGTGATGGCCCAGCCGCTGCAATCAAGAAGGTAGTAGGAGACTGCAAAAAACTGGCAGTTGAGACTAAGTATTTTTCAATGGCAATTGGTGAGATTTTTCACAGCCTGGGCTGTGAAGTTGCGGATATCGGCACTTGCATTGCAAAACTTAGAATGTGCAAAGACGAGACAGAGATCGAAACAATGCAGTTTGCTGCTAAGATTGTAGATGAGGCAATTGCCTACGTATCTGACAAGATTAAACCTGGCATGACAGAAAAAGAATTAAATATGATGCTTTACTCTTATATGTCAACCTATCCAGGTTTTATTACAGATGAGTTTATCATTTTGGTACTGGGTGCTGATAATTCTGCGAACCCTCACGGGGTCAGCGGCGATTATGCGTTCAAGGATGGTGATATTATTCTCCTTGACTTCTGTGCTTATTATAAACACTATTGGTCAGATATTACCCGCTGCCTGTTCCTGGGGCATGTTGGAAATCCGAAACTGGCTGAAATCTATGATATTGTACTGAAAGCTAATCTGGCGGCAATCGCCAAAGTAAAACCGGGAGTAAAGGCCTGTGAGATCGACAAGGCGGCCAGAGATGTGATCACAGAAGCAGGTTACGGAGAACTTTTCCTTCACAGAACCGGACATGGACTGGGATTAAGTGTTCACGAAGAACCTAATATTTCCTCCGATAATCAGCTGGTGCTGGAAGAAGGAATGACATTCACCATTGAACCAGGCATCTATATTGAAGGTGTGGGCGGTGTGAGAATAGAAGATGATATTCTTGTTACAAAAGACGGATGCCACATATTTACATCCACTTCCAAAAAAATGGAAGATCACATTCTTAAATATTAAAAGTAAAAACAACTATTAGGAGGTAGTTATTTATGGCAGGTAAAAAAGAAGGAAAATTGATGAAGAATTTGCCAACCCTGATTATCTTAATCATATCCGGTGCGTTGGTATATGCGCTTCCCTACTTCAGAAGCTATTATTATGACACATTTATTAAATATTTTGACTTGACAAACACACAGATGGGAGCTTTGGGCAGTGCATACGGCGGATTTGCCATCATTGCTTATTTCCTTGGAGGCTTCTGTGCTGACCGCTGGCCGGCAAGAAAGCTGCTTACCTTATCTCTTATTGTAACCGGAGGTTTGGGATTTATTTTACTGTTATATCCACCTTATCCGGTTGTATTCCTGATTCACGCTGTATGGGGAATTACATCCATTCTTACATTCTGGAACGCACTGGTAAAGGCTCTTCGTTCTCTTGGAACATCAGATGAGCAGGGCCGTGTATTTGGTCTGTTTGAGGGTGGACGTGGTATCACGAATATGGTTCAGTCAGCACTGATCCTGGCACTGTTTGGTTATTTATCAGTTAAAATATCTGATAAAGCAGCGTTATCTTCTGTTATTGCTACATATTCTGTAATTAACGTATTGCTTGGTATCATGGTATTTACCATGTACAAAGAGCCTGAATTTAAGAGAGAGACAAAGGCTATTATCGACGTAAAGGCATTAAAGAAAGTATTATCACTGCCTACCACATGGCTTCAGTGTCTGATTATTTTCTGTTCCTATGCAATGTGCTGCAGCTATTTCTATATCACACCATATGCAACAGAAGTATTCGGTGCAACAGCGGTTATCGGTGCAGCAGTAGGTTACTTTTCACAGTACTGCCGTCCTATCGGATGCTTTGTATCCGGATTTGCAGCTGACAGAATCGGGTCCTCAAAGGTATGCGCCATTGCTTACATCATTATGATTGTGGGTATTGCAGGAGTTATCTTTACTCCAGGCCAGCCGTCACTGATTTGGATGCTTCTGATATTCATCGCTGCAATCTATGCTTCCATGTATGCCTGCCAGTCTATGCACTTTGCTATCATGGAAGAGGGAGAATATCCTCATGAAATCACAGGTACTGCAACCGCCATTATTACACCAATCGGATACAGCGTTGAGCTGTTTGCTCCAATGGTAGCTGGTCTCTGTCTGGATCACTGGGCTGGTGCACAGGGATATAAGGTATTCTTCGGAATTCTGCTTGCAGTTTCTGTAGTTGGTTTAATAGCTACATTTGCATGGATGAAGCTTACGAAAGTAAAACGTATGGAGATTCTTGCCTCGAAGAAGGCTGCATAGTGAGAGATTGATAGTTGGGAGCCGCTGCTTGTGCAGCGGCTCCTTTTTGGGAGTGCGCCCGGCGGCGCACGTTTCTAACCGGTGCAAGTCC
>OLQH01001724.1_pt1 | contig 15416 bp, 20 predicted proteins | sample 1672671 | NCBI WGS metagenome assembly OLQH01 (sample SAMEA3136712, study PRJEB25190) | human gut metagenome
GGCAGCAGGACCGGGCGGCGGACCGTCCGGTTCCCGCTGCTTTTTACATGGATGCTGTGTATCGTGCATTCCTTCCGGCATAGATCATCCGGATGGCCTCCTGCCGCTGCTTTTTCTGGTACGGGAACTTTGCACAGGCTTCCAGGATCTCCGGGTCTGCGGCACGGCTTTTGATGTTCTGTGCCCCTACATGATCGGCATCTGCCGCATATCCACAGCAGGTGCACACAAACTGTTTCAGGTGACGGTTCTCCGGATCCAGGTTACTGCAGACCGGGCAGGCCTGGCTGGTGTATTCCGGGGAGATCTCCAGAAAGTCATAGCCTTTCCAGTTGAGGGATCTCATCAGTTCCTGCTGCAGCCTGCCCCGTGCGAACAGGGAGAACTTCCCGTTCTGTGTACGGCTTTTTGTAAACTCCCGGATGTCCAGTTTCTCCAGCACAGTCAGGGTATCGGAAGAGACGGTCCGGAGATATCCGTCCACAGCCTCCCGGATCCGCTGGCCCAGGAGGGCATAATAATGCCGTTTCTTCCGGTAAGGCGCATCCATGGTCCGCATCATCTGTTCCAGCCGGTCCATCTTGTCGATGAGAGAACGTCTCACATCGGCAGGCAGGGTATGGCTGCGCAGATAATGACGGATCTTCCGCTTTTTGTTCCGCAGGGCGGCCAGCTGTGCAAAAGCCGGCTCCACTTCCTGTTTGTAAAAACCGATCACATCGGACAGGGAACCGAAGGCCTGGTCATCGGAAGTATGGAACGCATCCGTGACCCCGGTGTCCACACCCAGCAGCCTTTCCGTTTTTGGCTGTTTCCGTTTCTCTGTATACGACCAGCCAATCCGGATCCCGTCTGCCAGTACACGCAGATGGACCGTGCCAGCCATCTGGCGGCTGTGGATCTTATGCAGGGAATGCCGGCTGGTATCCAATGGCACAGGGATCCGTCTTCCCGGACGCAGGGGATCCGTGACCTGGATCACATACGGGGATGCCGTATGTTCCGCCTTTTCCATACGCATCAGCCGGGAGTCCAGCGGGACAGAGACCGTTTTCAGTTCCGGGATCCGGTATTCCAGGTCTTTCGAAGCATACCGTTCCAGAAACTCCATCTGTAACTGCCGGAACGTCTCCTCCGGCATCGTTTCAAGGGCCTCGGCACATTCCAGATGGAATGTTTTCCCGATCTGACGCATGGATGCAGCCATGACTGTACGGGAGGTCCCTGTCACGGAAAGGGCAAACAGGACCTTCGAACGTGCGAACAGGTCCATGCCTTCTGCCAGCAGGTCCAGACGGATGTTGTCCAGACGGGAAGAAAGATACGTCACTGCCATGTCAAAGGCATTCTGGCAGAACGCAGAGTTGACCCCCTCCGGACGTATGGACTTTTCCAGCTGCCGCATCTGCGGGTCTTTCTTATCGTTCTTTACGACCTGTAAAAATACGGATGGATCGTCTGCCAGTCTTCGGATATCCCGGTTCACGAGTACCGTAAAGACCCGCTGCATCTGCTGCAGGGCTGCCTGTTTTCCTTTATTCGGTCTTCCATACAGAAAAACGCTTTTTGTTACTTCTGGCTGGAAACTGCTGTCTTTCCTGCGTCTCGCTCTCGGCATAGTGCCCCTCCTTTTTCAATACTGTTTGGACTGGTGTTCGATGTATTTACGGATCGTTTCTTCGGAGACATCCCCGACGGTCTCTACATAATAGGAATGGTTCCACAGTTCGCCTTTCCACAGTTTTTCGCGAAGCTTGGGATACCGGTCATACAGTTTCCGCCCGGTGATCCCTTTTAAGTACTGCACCAGCAGGGAAGGCGACAGCTTCGGGGGTGCGGAGACGAACAGGTGTACATGGTCACACTGGCTGGCTTCGAATTCTGCGACCTCAAATCCTTTGTCGTCAGCGATCTCCTGGATCAGCTGGCGCATATAGGCTTCGATCTCCGGAGTGAGCACCTTTCTCCGGTATTTGACAGACCACACGATGTGGTAATTGATATTGTATACACAGGTGCGTGCATGTTTGAGATTATCTTTCTTCATACATACAGTATATCATAAAATGAGAGAAAATACCAGTAAATAAAAGAAAAACGACATACATACAGTATGCAGTGATCCGCTCTTTAGCCAAAAAGTCGCTTTCATCTCGGTCATTGAATGGCCGAGGATTCCCGTTCTTATGTCCTAACGCCGTTTCGTTATCCAATGTCTCCTGCCTTTTTGCCATGTTATAAAATCACCTTATCCTTTCCAGCCAAAAGCATGTCCGCAATACATCTGGTTACATGGGTCATGATTTCTGCCTGTGAACAGTCTGCTTTGATATATTCCTCTAAGGATTGTGAATCGTAGGAAAAATCAGTTGCGGTTAAGAACTGGATGATAAAGGACCGGCGGTCATCCTTGCTTAATCGGCGGATCTCATGTTTTTCAGTAAATCTTCGTTTGACTGCCGGATCAATACTATCCTGCAAATTGGTTGCTGCCAGGATGATATGATCACTTGTTACAGAATCCAAAAGCTGTAACAGACAGGTCGTTGTCCGGGCAAGTTCAGCAGATACACCTCCGTCCTGATATTTTCGTTTGATTGCAAGACTGTCCAGTTCATCGAGCATGACGACACATTGTTGCTGGTTTATGTAATCGAAAAGATGTCCAAGATTTTGGGCAGATTTCCCCAGATAACTGTCCATCATCCGTGAAAAATTTACATACAGGTAAGGCATCCCCAGTTTATATGCGACATATCTGGAAAATTCAGTTTTTCCCACACCGCTCTCCCCATACAGGAGGGTTGCATTCAGATATGGAATCTGTTTTTCCATTAACGTCTGACTTACCTTATACATATCCCGGATCCGTTCAAAAATAGCTTTTTCCTCTTCGGAAAGGTAATAACGATCTTCCTGATAGGTAAGCGCTAAATCCTCAGCTTTCGCGAACCTTGAAATGTTTGGTGGGAGTTCCAACAGATTCATGCCGGTATTTTGCAACAGATTTGTATATCGTTTGACAAAAGTTGTGTTTTTTTGTGTAGTATCTTCCCGACAACAGCCAAGAGCTGCCAGTTTCGCTTTTTGCAGGTTGTTTTCTGCAACATAACGGACCAATTCTTTTTGTATATTTGTCATTCCCATGTTTTCTCTCCTTATACAATGATAATATTTTTGTTCTGCAGCCAGTATCCAAGGTCTTTACGGAGCATTCGGGTATATTCTGGACAGCCGTTAGTAAGCGTACTCCAGTCCACGTAAAAGCCTACATGTTCTGTGTTTTCTGAATTGAATTTGTCGCGGTATAGTCCATAACAGATCTGTCCTATGCAGTCCGGCATGTCCTCCATAAAAATCCGGTCATTTTCCCAGACCATTCGCTGCTCCCTGGTATATCCGGTGAATCGGGCAATTGTTTTTGAATCTGGGATCGGATGTTTTACCCATCCACCATTCTTCTCTGAGCGGTAGATAAAGGTTTCGAGATTTCCATATGCATCATAGCAATGCAGTAAATCACCTAAGACCCATTCTCCATGTCCATCCATTCCGCGGAACAGATTTTTGTCTTCAAAAAAAATTTTGTTATCTGTCATATACTCCTCCTAATATGTACAATACCATCCCATACCACCACGGTTTTTTCGGAACTTTCTCAAAAACCTGCAGCTTGTACAACGAATACACTTCTTTTTTGAACGACTGATTTTTCGAATGCATTTACTCATGTGATTCCTCCGATTTCACTTCCTCAAACCGTTCTAACAGATCTTTACAGGCTTGTACATATCCATCATAGTAGGACTGCGCTTTGTTGATCTCTTTTACTAATTTTTGACCAGCAAGGTGTTCTAGTTGATTGGTAATGTTTCGCATGGTTGTTGCATCCATATATTTTCCTCCTAAAATAATGATAATTGTTGGTTTGTGGTTGGATCAAAATTCATCCATAGCATCTCTGTTTTCTGGCTCAACACCTGGGAATATGCTTTCATGGAAACGGTATGCCACCCGTCCAGCATCTTCCGGTATAATTCCGAATCATATCCGGAAAGAACAACCGGTCCCGGATGTTCCAGTAAAATTTCCAGTAGGTCAGTGTGCTGTTTTTTATCCATTTCCATCCGATATTGCTTACCACCGGATCGCGTAGATAGTAGATACGGTGGATCACAGTAGATTAGTACATTGTCTGAATGATATTTCTGGATCAAAGGAACTGCTGGAATACACTCAATCTGTACTCCACGTAACCGCTCTGCTGCTTCCAACAACCGTTCCGGAAGCGTCTTCTAATCCTGGGCTGCATATGCTTTTTCTCTACCGGAGATATCCGATTTCCAACCGGATGCAGGACCTCCAGTACGAAAACCGAATCCCATATTCAACCGGATACAAAAAAATACTGCCTGCTGGAGAGAATCCGCAGGAATTTCTGTACAGGCATTTTCATATATCTTTCTGGCATATGGAGTAAAAGCAATCTCATGAGCCAGTTTTTCCGGATCATTTTTTACCCATTCAAAAAAACAGACCACATCCTGATCCAGGTCATTGACTGTTTCAATCGCTGACCGATCCTTGTTAAATAAAACAGCCCCGCTGCCGAAAAAAGGTTCCAGATATGTTCGATGTTCCGGGAAGTAAGAAATGATCTGTTTGGCGATCCGAAACTTACTTCCCGGGTATTTGATGATACTGCGCATAATCTTTTCCTCCTGTATATAGTATGGAGAAACGTAAGAAAATTGGGATCTTTTCGGACACAAAAAAGCAGCATCCCAAGATGCTACTTTTCGAATTGTTCTGCAGCTTCTGATGTCAGCTGCAAAAGGTTAGTATATTAGACTGTTTTAAAAAAAATTCCTCGACACAACGTATTTTCATTCCTTCGCGATCTTAATTTCTTCCTTCCTAAGCCAGTACCCCAGATCCTTCCGGAGTAATGGGTACGGCTCTATCCAGCCATTCACAAGAGTAATCCATTCTACATAAAATCCCAAATGTTCCGTATTGGAAGAATCGGAACTCTCCCGATATGTCCCGAAGCAGATCAGTCCGATATAATCCTTTCCGAAATAGAGTTTGTTTTTCTCCCAGATCTCTTGTCCATTTACGGTATATCCGGTAAATCGGGCGATCGTTTTTGAATCTGGAATCAGATGTTTTGCCCATCCTCCATTCTTTTCTGATTGGTAGATAAAGGTCTCAAGATTTCCATATGCATCATAACAATGCAATAAATCTCCAAAGACCCATTCTCCTTTCTCATTTTTTCCCCTGCAGTAAATCCGATTTCTATCAAAAATCACTTTATTTGCCATGTTTCTCCCTCCATTTTCGCAGCTTCAGAAGCCAGTTGTAAAAGTTCCGTATCTGCATAAAGATTCGCTAATTTAAAATCCGTGTCACCGGACTGTTTTTCGCCAAAGAACTCTCCAACGCCACGCATTTTCATATCCTGTTCTGCGATCAAAAATCCGTCATTTGTGGAAGCCATAAAATCCAAGCGTTCACAAGAATCCTCAGAACCATTCAGGAAAATACAGTAACTTTGCCATTTTCCCCTGCCAACCCTTCCTCTGAGCTGATGCAATTGGGACATTCCAAAACGTTCCGCATTTTCGATCAGCATAACGGTAGCATTTGGGACATTTACTCCAACTTCTACAACAGTGGTAGAAAGTAAAATTTGTACTTTGTTTTCCTGAAATTCCTGCATAATCTGTTCTTTTTCCGCAGCTTTCATTTTGCCGTGAAGAATACGGATCTCATATTTTTCCGGAAAAGCTTTCCTGAGATCTTTGTAATAGGATTCCAGGTCAATGACCGGGAAATTCGGGTTCCATTCGATCATGGGGCAGATGATATAGGCTTGTCTGCCATGTTCCAGTTCCTGGTATAAAAATTTCCAGGCACGCATACGATCCCCTTTTTGAAGCACGCAGTTTTTGATAGGTAGCCGGTTTGCCGGTTTGTCCTGGATCGTGCAGATATCCATATTTCCATATAAAATCAGCCCAAGGGAACGTGGAATCGGGGTAGCGCTCATAACAATGTTGTGCGGATAAATTCCTTTTTGTTCCAGTGTTTCCCGCTGTTTGACACCAAAACGGTGTTGTTCATCGGTAATGACCAGTCCAAGATTAGAAAATTCTACTTTTTCCGTAATCACGGCATGGGTTCCCACAAGGAGCTGGATCTTTCCAGAACAGATTTTTTTGTAGATGGCAGCTTTCTTTTTGGTAGATCCAGTTAACAACTGGGCGGAATAACCCAGATGGTAGGTATCCAGCATACGCTGCAGTTCCTCATAATGCTGACTAGCCAAAACCTCCGTTGGTGCCATTAAAACTGCCTGATAGCCATTCTCCGCTGCCAGGAACATAGATAAGATTGCGATGATGGTCTTTCCGGATCCGACATCCCCCTGTACCAAAAGATTCAAACGTTTCTGCCCTTTAACCTTGTTACAGATCTCGGAAAAACATTTCTTCTGTCCTTTTGTCAAAGCAAATGGCAGCTGCGGAAGTAATGCTGTTGTTTCAGACTGCTCTTTCAGTTTACAGGTATTCCTTACCTCAGAAAAAGTCTTAGAAAGATCTTTCCGGAACCAGAAAAATTCCTCAAACACAATCCTTCGGTATGCAGCAAGATATTCCTCCTTGGTTTTGGGATAATGGATCCAATGTAAGGCATCTGTCCTGGAACAAAGGCTGTATTTTTCCATGACTTCTATGGAAAGTGTTTCCGGACACTCTTTCCCTTGCAGTAACAGTGATGTATATTTGCGAAGCACCAACTGTGTCAGCCCACGCGTCAGCGGATAGACAGGCTGCATAGTTCCAGTCATCTGCTCATATTCTTTTGGTGTATAGATCTGTGGCTGCGTCATTTGCGGATATCCATGAAAATACGAAATCTCACCAACAAAGACATAAATATCCCCAGGAGAAAAATCCTTAACGGTATAAGGTGGATGGAACCACCGCACCCAGATCGTCCCGGATGGATCATGGGTACGTATCTTGGGTAATTTTCCAGAATAATCCAGAAACTGATCCAAGATCACACGGATCGCCCGCTGCCCTTCTGGGATCTGATAAACAGGAAGGGGCACTGGATAAGCTTCATAAGTGTAAGGAAAATGATATAACAGATCTTCCGCTGTCTGGATTCCCAGTCTTTTTGCTGCGTTCTCTGTCCGTTTTTCCATACCGAGTTCTTCTATTGTGATTGTTTTCCAATCAAAAATCGTTTTTGTGTTTTGGTCCAAAAAATCACCTCTCTTGCATTGCTATTTCATATATAGTATGCCGAAAAAGGTAAAATTTTGGATTTTTTCGGACGGCTAATTCCACAACTGTTCATTTGCCAGGTTACAGATCCACAAAGAGTGTTTTTTTGCCTGTTCTACGGTATATCCGGTACCGGAAGAATTTTGTGTCAGGTAACAGATGCAGGTATCGCTTCCCTCAATCAGTTTTCGGTCCCGTTCGAAATAGACCCCTTTGTGGTAGGAATCCGCGATATACTTGTAGGTACAATGCGGCCAGACTGTTGCAAAGCGTTCCTGGTCTTCTTGTTTCCAGCGCTTGGTGTAACCTGGATACGGCAGTAGGAGGACCATCTGGACTTGCGGATATTTTCGTTTTGCCTCCAAAACCTCTTCTGCTGCCAAAAGATCAAAGCCGAAAGCACCACCACACGCAAAATATCTTCCTCCGTCCCGGATATAGTTCTCAATACAAAACTGCAGGCGTTTCCGAAGGATGGAGATGGAAGATTCTGGAAGGTTGCGGTGTCCGGTAAAACAACATGCTTTTGTATCCATGTGTGCCTCCTTTTTCTACAAAACAGTAACCAGATCGTACAGATCCTGAGCCAGCTGATCTTCTCCTACACTTTCTTCTCCTTCATACACAATCTGTAAAGTCACATCTTCGTTGACATGGATCGCGATCGCCAGGGAATTCCCGCTGACTCCTTCTACGTGATAAATAAGCGCCGGAACATTCTCATCACCGATTTCTTTTGCATCCGGATACGTGGTTTTGTAGTCGTCCCACGCCATCAGATTGGATGTTCCAAGAGATGCCGTAAGCATGGTATCATCATCCAGGGAAGTCATGGTAAAGAACGCCAAATGCTCTCCGGTAGAAAAACTGCCAGCTGCCAGGGCATCTTCCACAGTGGTCGTAGCTGAATTTAAGCCCGCTATTGTTTTTTCTTTTCCATCTTCACCATAAGCACCACCAGCCAGGACATAATTCAACGGAACCTTGAATGTACACATATCTTCGCTGATTCCCATAGCAATATCTGTAATGCCGGTAGCGGTCGGATAGACATCAGTTACATTCGCTACAGATTCCTCTGCAGCTTCTGTGGGGTTTGCCGTTGGTTCTGCAGTGCTTTCTGTTTCTGCCTCTTTTGTAACTGCAGGGATATCCGTAGCAGTTGATGCTGCTTCCAAATCTGGTGTTTTTTTTCCGCATCCAGTAATACAGATTGTGGATGCAAGCAAAATGGGTAGATATAATTCTTTTCTCATAAAATTTTCCTCCTAAAATTTTTTATATATAGGTAAAGAGCCTGATTTCTACAACCAGTGTTTTGCCCCTTCTTCTGTCATCATATATGGTGTGAATGCGCGGGAAATTCCGCCTTTGACGACACTCTCATCTGCATATGCCAGCAAAAGGGGCGTTCCGACCTGCAGTTCTTCCTGCCGGACCGTACATAACGTTTTCAAAGTTTCTCCTTTTGCAGACTGAAAACGGACATTACAGCATCCCGGATATTCCATGTTTGCAAAGATCTCTGTCACATTCCCTTCGAGTACCTGAAACCGTCCGTTTTGAAACACTTGGATGTTTTTCAGATATTTTTTCTTTGTCCGAAATGTTCCAAACGCCAATATAAATGCTATAAGCCCGATTACAAGTGATAAAAATCCACGCACGCTACATGCGCTTACGCAGAATATTCCAATCACACATAAGATAATACGGAGTCCCTTACATGTTTTTATCTGATGCTGAAATATTTTTTCGAAATACTGTCCGATAAATTCTTTTTCACACGTATTTGGATCCCGAAACCCTGTTAATTCATTGATTTTTTTCATGAAATCTCTCCTAGTCATAAGTTTCTATATATAGTATGGTGAAACACAAAAAGAACAGGGCCAAAATCGACCCTGTTTTTCCAAAATTATAATGAAATCTGTAACCTGTTGTTCGCAAAACAATACAACGCATTCTTTACAATGCTTTTTACAAAAGAAGCGATCGCCTGTGTGACAGCATTGCCGAGCTGCTGCTGTTTATCATTGAGTGTTCCAAAAAACTGAAATTTTCCGTTCAGTCCGGTTAAACTAGCTGCTTCCGCAATGGATAGGATCCGGTTCCCAACCGGTGGCATGGTATTTACTTTCCTCCAATTGACCAGAGTGATCGCCGGTTTTTCCATGGACAAACGATAGTATGTATCGCTGTGCCGATCAAGATGAGCCATTTCCCTGATGTCCTTGTAATTATGTCCGGGTCTGACCTGTTTCATTTTTTCGATGGTTTCCGGTTTTGCTTTTGAGTATTCCTCAAACCCATACCAATCCGGAGTAACTTTCCGCAGGGCATCCCCAGCCGTATGTTTGGTGGTTAAGTTGACATCCGGGATCGTTATTTTTCCGATCCGACTGCCGACCAGGATCATCCGTTTCCGCATCGTGTATCCGCCAAGTTCCCAGTCGCAGACCACCTGATAGGATATCTCATATTCAGAGAGTCCTGTGATGACTTTTTCCAGATATTTTCCCTGTTCTTTCGTCAGAAACTGTGGGACATTCTCGATAACAAAAACCAGAGGTCTTTTTGCTTGAACGATACGGATATAGTCATCGATCAAGAGGCGTTTTTCCTTCGCTGCTTCTTTTTCAATATTTCTGCGGTTAGCATTGGAATATCCCTGACAGCAGGGACCACCGATGATCAGATCAATATTTGGCACCTGCTCAGGCTGCAGATCACGCATATCCATGCATAGAATATGGGATCCGATATTTTTCTCATACGTCTGTACGGCTGCTTTATCGAAATCACAGGCAAACTTTAGGTCAAAAGAATCATCCCTGGCAAATGGTAAGTCCAGGAGTCCTGCTCCGGAAAACAAAGATGCGGTATCAAATACATACTGCAGATCTTTCTGCTGTTTGGCCGAGAAAAATCCAGATGTTTGTAGCATCTCAGTTAAAAGTTCAGAGTGCTGAAGTAATTCCTCTTTGGAAAGCTCGAATGATACTTTCTCTTCTTTATCCAGTAGGGAGACTAATTCTCGGTCATTGTTTGTTTCTACTTGGGAAGATAAGGTTATGACATGGACGATGATCTTATCGTCTGTTAATTCGATCTCCATATAGTTTGCCCCGGCAATTAGTTCCCGGATTTCTTTGTTTCTTAGATCCACCAATGGTTTGTGGTGGACTCCTTTTTGGCTGAACTGGTAAGGTCCGGTTTTATCCGGGACGATGATAACCTCCTGTGCATGGGTATCGATAAAGTATCTGTATTTGGCTCCGGCACGGAACGTTTCATTCTCTGCAAAAGAAAAGGTTAAGCCTCGTTTGCTGCTCTTAATTCTCATAAAAAGTTCTCCTTGAATGATTGTATTTCAGACGAAAAATGTTTTCTCCTTTCATGTAAAAATTGTCTGATACTTATAGAATCCGGGAAAAAACACAAAACAAAAGAACCCAAAAGCACAATGCTTTCGGATTCTCTTTTTTTGGATCTCATTATTCTTTTTCCTCCAAGACGGTGTGAATCGAAACCTCGTATACGGTTTTAAATAAAACAGTACCATCCGGTAAGAGTTTGTTAAACTTCCTGCTTTGAATCCTTCCATTCAAATGCACATGAGTTCCTACTTGGAAATTCCTCTGGGCATAAATAGCAGTTGCGTTCCAACAGATACAAGGGATATAGGAAGAAGTCCCATCCTCATGATTTACTGCGATAGCAAGATCTGCAATTGGAGTTCCTTTTACTCCAACTTTGCGAAAATAAGACGTTTTAAAAAGGTGGCCGTCCAATTCGACTTCATTTTTATCCTGTTCCATATCTTCAGACAAATACAGCATGTCTGCCAATACGATCAGTCTCAGATGTGTCTTTTCTTCCCCAGCCACTTTGATATTAAAAGACCGGAATTCTCCCTTTACTTTTACGTAATTTCCAGCATAAAGCAGACTGGGATCAGCCCGTCTTTCCGAAAACTGCACAGGAATAATGTCTGCAGTTCCGCTCAGACGGCTGATACTTAACTCCATTTGATAAAATTTTTCTCCGTTTTTTTCATAGTCCAGAACTGGTTTGGAAAGGATAGTTCCGGACAGTGTTACTTTGTCAATGATTCTTTTGTACATGTATATCTCCTTTATTGTATTTCAGATCGTATATTCTCCTATCTGCTTAATTGATCTGATATATATAGGATGGTAAAAGGAAAAAAAAATAAAAAGAGGCTGTTACATGCGCAACAGTCCCTTTTTGGATTTCGATTATGAATAAAGCAATTGGTAAGCCATCGGGGTTAGCTCTTTCATGCGCTCACACGGAATTTTACATGAATGACAATGGCAATTCCGAATTTCTTTCATAATATCCGAACCGGAATCGTAAATGGATGCCACCGATGGACACAATGCAGATTCTCCAACTTTGATACTACCATCCGGAGCAACGACCGGTGTGCAGACTATTCCGTAAGACAGCATTGTTTGTACAAGGTCTGAAAATGTCATATTCGGATGTTGCTTTGCGATAAGAATACAATTGGCACATTTTGGACCAACAGTATTCCAATTTGCATCCGGATAATTTTGTAATGCTCGTCCTTGTGGGTACAGACATTGTTCTTTGTTCCGTAGATTCGCAGGAACTGGCTCGATGCTCGCATTCAGTTTTGATAATCGATATTTTTCCTTTTTCGATAAAGGATCCGGGTAAAACCGTGAATCGTCCGTAACCTGGATCATGATAAACCGTTTGCTGTATTTTTTCTGAAGATCAGAAACCGTCTCGTAAATCTTTTCGTTACGTGCTAGGATTCTCCCGTTCGTAATGAAAATAAGTGGGCATTTGATTACCGATTTTCTCCAGTAAATTTCGATCAGCTTAAGAATTTCCAAAATATCTGGATGTTCAAACATCTCCCCTCCAGAAAAACTCCAGGTTGGGATCCTGTTTTTTACCATGAAATCCAGTGTGTCCTCTACGACTTTTACCGGCATATGTTCTCCATTTGGCTTACAGTCCGACATACAGTGTGTACATCCCATACTACAAGCGTAAGTAAGTTCTACAAGCATACATTTTTCTCCTTTTCTTATATATATTGTTCCAGTTTTTTCATAGCTTTTTTCCCAGAATAAAAGTTTTTGATTTCCTGTTTAGTAAGCTGTGTCCGATCACCCATTACGAAATCATTTCCAAGATTTTTAGGATCCTTAGATTCCGTGTATGCATCCAATGATAACGGAAGCGTAAAAATATCATCGTCCGTGTATCGGTTTGCCAGTTTGTTTAAGCACTGTTCCATCTGCAGAATGTCATCGGTACGACCGACTTCATGGATATATGGTTCATTCCAGTGTTCGTAGATTCCGGCTTCCTGGTACAGGATGTAAGTATTCCCTTCGCATCCAACTACAAATCCATGGCGGAACAGATCCTTTGGTCGGAGGTATAAGCATGGTTTGTTCTCGTATAAAGGAAAGAAACAGGATGGATTCATATACATATGGGTTTTCTCGTATAAAGTATATAATGCAGAATATGTATTACGGAATTCTTTGTATCCCTTTACGGTTATCTCTTCCAGGTCATTCCCGATATATTCCTGTACAAAATCTGCTTCTAATGTATCTTCATCCAGAATGTCTTCTAATTCCTTTGGAATATCCAGTCCTTTTTCTTCTTCCCAAGTATGATCTTTCAAATTATAAAAATAAGTTGTTCCATTTTTCTGTTTTATGATATCGAAGGAGATGGAATCTTCTGCCAGATCAAAATCAAAAACTGCCGTATATACAGCATTTTGGGATTGATACATGTAGGTTAAAGAGATGAGACCTTCTGGCGAAGTGGTAGATTTTTCCGAAACAAAGGAAAATTCTGAAAAATCGAGGCCGATTACCGCCAAAGTGGATGTTCCCATATCTTGTGCATAAATATTGCAGCCTTCCAAAATATCTGCTGTGGTTCGCAGATATCCGATATAGTCTTCCAATCCATTGGAAGATTCAGGAAGATCCTGGCTTGTGAAATTGATAATTTTGCTCATAATATATATTCCTTTCTTTTTCACCCCACAGAAAACTGCGGGGTGACATTTTTCTACTTTTCCGGCATGGTAAATACAGTATTCTTCATACCAATACGAGGAACACTTGCAGAAGCTGCATGATCGAATACGTCCGTAGTATAGCATTCGTTCTGCAATTTTGTTTCGATAACATACAGAATCTCTCTACAGCGTTTACTGGAAGTATAAGATCCCAATGGGATTTTATTCCCAGTAACGGCCTTTGCAACAATTGCAGATTCGTAAGAGGAACGCTGGATATGCAGACAGATGATATTTGCCATGTTGCAAAGGGTAAAGCCATTTTGTGATTTAATGAACATATTAATACTTCCTTTCGTTATATGTAATTGTATTGTTACAGCAATGGATTGTCATGGAGAGCAAACATCCATCCAAATTCTTCAATATCATCAGCACAGCGGATGCCATTCGGACAGATAGTGTTGATGAGATCATCATCAAGATTAATCCCATCGAACTCATTTGAAAATTCTCTGCTTCTTGCGTCCCATGTGCAGGAATATTTTGGATATCCGACAGCTGCCATTGCATGTAAGACGAATGAGTCCGCAGCCCGTTCCGGGTCTTTTTGGATGAGAGCCTTTTTGTTTGCTTCAATGTTTTCCATTTTCTTATCAGCAAGTGGTTTGTTTTCTGAAATAAATTTCCATGCATCGTAACTACTCGTAGTACCGTTATACTCGATACCCAAGGTATTGCAAATCCACGCAATACAGTTACATTGTTTATCGGACATATGTCTTTCTGCCATATTTTCAGTCCTCCTTATGGTGCTATGATTAAGAGTTTATATATACTATTTACCTATTTTGGAGGCATATGAAATACATCCCCCACAACATGTTCAATATCATCCAGAACTTTCCGACATTGATCTGCTGATTTGAAAATACCAAGTGAAGTGTAGCTTCCATCAATCATTATCGCCCAAATAGTATTCATGGTATCAACTTGCATAGAAGCAATATCATTAAGGTGACGTAGAATAAAATCTTTCTTGGCTGTATCCATGTTTACAGAATCCGCTGTTGATTTATGTTCAACATTATTTTTCTTTTGTCTGTTATGGATACTAAGTATGATTTCTTTACACCGGTCGTAAGAATCATAAAAGCCTAATGGGATTTTGCATCCATCCACCATTTCTGAAAAAATTGTATTGGTAATTTTAGATTTGTCCGTTTTTATAGAAGCAATAGCCGTTGCATTACATAGTAAAAATCCTTTTTTAGATCTAATGTACATAAGTTTTTTTCCTTTCAAAATTGTATTTCAGATCTAGTCGTTTTCCTCCTTTCTTCCTGTATTGATCTGATATTCATAGTATGTCAAAAAATAGTTGGAAACAAAAATAGCCAGGGCCATCCTGACTATTTGTCTTCTGGAATTTGAAAAACAGACTTTTCAGAGTATCCCCATACCTGTTCCAGATCTTCCAATACCTTCCTGCATTTCTCTGAAGAAGAAAATATGCCCAATGAGATTTCGCCTCCATTCACAGGGATTGCAGTCAGCAATGACATTCCGACCTTTTCTTCCATCCGGATACTGAGCAAATAGTCCATGTTACAGATTATTTGACCGTTTTGTGTTTGAACAAGCAATTTCTAACCCTCCTATTGTATGTTCAGCAAATGCCGACATTTATAGTGTGCTGAAAGAGTTGCAAAACAAAAAGGAACCAATCAGGTTCCTTATAAGTGAGCAATGAAATTTCTGTCAAACAGCTGGTTGACGAGAGCAGATCTGGATGGATTCAGATGGTATATCGGTATTTTGTGAATTACTCGGTCATTGCATGGCCGAGCATCCCAGGAACCCTGAGATACCCAGACGATCCAGGTACCGATCATCGGGAAAGGAGACCAGAAGGTATGCGAGCATACATCCCAGAAGACTCTCCCTTTGACAGTCCGGCTGCGGTCATGCCGTAACAGGACGGTGGTAATTCCTATGTTCCATGTGACTGGGCAGCAGGACCGGGCGGCGGACCGTCCGGTTCCCGCTGCTTTTTACATGGATGC
>OLQH01001734.1_pt1 | contig 15337 bp, 9 predicted proteins | sample 1672671 | NCBI WGS metagenome assembly OLQH01 (sample SAMEA3136712, study PRJEB25190) | human gut metagenome
TTTCATAAACAAAATGTCCTTTCTGCTCTACAGGATACGAGCATGTTTCTTATTTGGAATGGCTTATTCCATATCAAAAAGGGAAACAATTTCATCATAAGACATATGATAAATACTGCCTTCATTTTCTTCTACAAAATGATCTGATAAATCTTTCTTCATCTTCTGCAATGTTTGTATTTTTTCTTCAATACTATCTTTCATAATCAGCTTGTAAACCTGTACATTCTGATTCTGACCGATGCGATACGCACGATCAGTTGCTTGATTTTGCGCAGACACATTCCACCATGGATCAAAATGTATAACAGCACTTGCTGCTGTCAAATTCAATCCGGTTCCCCCGGCCTTTAAAGATATTAGGAAAACATCTGTCAAACCATTTTGAAACTGCTGTACCATATCGCGGCGCTGTTGTTTTGTATTGTTGCCTGTCAGCTTCAAATAAGAAAAACGACGCTTGATAAGTTCCTCTTCCAAGATATCTAATACAGATGTAAATGATGAAAACAACAAGACTCTTTGATGATTTTCCCGTAAAGTTTCTAACAAATCCAAACAATATAGTAATTTACTACTTGCAGTAGTGATGTTCTCATATAGGATACGCGGTTCACAACAAATCTGACGAAGTCGCGTTAACATGGCAAGAATCGCAAATTTATCCGGACGTTCCATCTGCAGATGTTTGCTTAATGCTTGATTGACCTGAGATAAATTTGCCAAATATAGTTTCTTTTCAGTATCTTCAAATGGAATCATGAGCGTATGTTCAATTTTATCTGGTAACTCTTTTAAGACCTTGCTTTTGGTACGTCTTAAAATAAACGGTTCCACCATCTTTTTCAGTTTCATTTGTGTTTGCTCATCATGATTTTGTACAATATTCTTTTCGAAATGTGTTTGAAAATAATGATAATTAAACAAATATCCCGGCATTAAAAAATCAAAAATGCTCCATAATTCAGCTAATGTATTTTCAATCGGAGTACCACTCAATGCCAAGCGATGCACAGCTTTAAGCTGTTTCACACATTCCGCATTTTTCGTCTTTTGATTCTTAATGAACTGTGCTTCATCTAATACAAGATAGTAAAAATGAATGGTTTCATACTGTGTAATATCACGTTTTAAATAATCATAAGATGTTATCAATACATCATATTGTGAGAAAGATGCTATTTGCATGCATCTCTCTTTGGCATTTCCCATAATGCATTGTACACGCAAATCCGCCTGAAATTTCTGCAATTCATCTTCCCAATTTAACACCAAAGAGCTTGGAGTAACAATCAAGGAAACCTGTCCTTCTTGCTTCATTGTTTCTAATAAAGCAATGACCTGCAAAGTTTTTCCTAAGCCCATATCATCTGCTAAAATACCACCGAAATGATAATGGTGCAATGTCTGCATCCATTTCACACCTTCTTTTTGATAATCACGCAGCACATGTTCATAACGAGAAGCAATGTCCGCTAGCTTGATATCCTTTTTGTGATATTGTGAAAGATAATCTACATAGCTTTGCTTCGCTGTAATATCGACATCATGATCTTGCTGTAAAACATCTTCCATATGAAAGCTGCGATATGCTGGCATTTGTACACTGCCTTTTTTAATATCTTTTAAATCAATTGCTAAATCATCTAATAAAGCATTGGTTTCTTCTAGCTCTTTTCCTTCTAAAGATAATAAGCGTCCATCCATCAGACGATAATATTTCCGTCTCTTTCGATATGCCCTTAAAATATCATATAACTCATCCGCTGTAACATCAACACTGGCAATATCAATCTGTAAAAGATCATTTGACATGCCAATGCCAACACTTACATGCATGGCCATAGGTTCATTGATGCTCTTTAACGCATCGGATACAAAGATATCACAATAACGGCTTAAGTATGGTAAGCCTTCCTGTAGAAAGACTAATGTTGTATCCTGCTGTTGGCTTAGATAAGCAACATGTCCATCATAATCAATCGTTTGTGCATATGCCTGTACGCATTCACATACCAACTGTACATGCAAGAGTTGCTCCTTCACCGTATCATCAAAGCCATTCACTATGGTACCATCAGGCATGTGTGCTTTGATGCGGATACTAATTAATCCTTGCTCATCCATATCCGCAAATAGCTGTATATAGTCTTCTTCCATATAAACAGGCAGACATTCTTTATTCTTCACCGTAAGATAGCCTTTACACTGTTTTATGATATGGCCTTGAAAACGACGAATATCGTTTTTACCAATCCAAAAATCTTCTTCTAGTAGTTGTTTTAATAAAGAAACGCTGTAATGATTCATCGTTTTACGAATCAGCGTCTTTTCCTTAATTTTATACACATGCTCTTTCCCCAAGATCATATTGCGTTTGGGGCTTAACAGAACAATCTGATAATCCTCATCCTTAGGAAGTATTTCAATGCACATCTTTCCTTTTTCTTCCACAAGATTAAAATCACGATACTCCCTTGGTATATCCAGCATCTTGTCATAAAAAGCATCCAGTTTTTCTTCTTGTATCCGCATTTCACGTCCTGAATAATAATAAAGATGATCGGACATATTCTCCTTTAATAGTTGAATAAGCTCTTGTGATATTACATCAAATTGCTCCATCGTATGAGTAAAAGCTAGCTCTTTTCCATAACTGATATATTCTTCATGAGCGATAGCTTCCAGAAATTCCTGTATTCTCTTAACGATGTACATGCGTTTACGGCCTTTGCCAATTTTTAATGAAATATAGCAATCCCTTAAATGGCTTCCATATTCACTATCTATATTCTCTAACTGCACATATAAATGGATATCCTGATGTCCTTGCAGAATAGGAAACTGTTGATCCTTATGCCACTGCTCATCCAGCCATTCATGCGCTTTCTCCATAAGACGCTTACGCTGTTCAAGTTCTAATTGACGCCGATATTCCTCGTATTCACGCAACCGTCTTGCCTTACGTTCTTCATATCGCTGTAATAGGCTATTTTGCTGTTTTTGCTCTTCTTCATTATTTCTGGTTTGCTGATATTCCTGATAACGAAGTAAGAATTTCTGTCTTTGAAAATGATAAGGGAACATACATGGCTCCATAATAGAGATGATCATCAACACTTCACCAACGTGAGCACAGCCACTTTCTTGCGTACAAAAAGGGCAACTACATTCATATGCCGTCACATGATAATTTTCATCTATGGTAATGGTAATATGATTACTATAAACATCCTGATTTATATGGGCGTCCACATGATATTGTCCGGATGCATCACATAAAACGACCATGCTTTCTATATCAGCAGCCTTCAGATATTTCTTTGCCAAAGTATAATTTTGTACATTACTAACGACACGTTTTATTTCCTCTTTCGTTATCTGCATATATACCCTCCATGCGCTTCTTGTAGGATACTCAAATGTTTAATAAAACGCACATGAACCATGTGCGTATAAAGTTATTTATTATCCGTTTCCATGTGACGTCTAATGATCGAACTGATTAATTCTGCAGCCAATTTAGGGTCATCATTACAAACAATATATTTATAATTATTCACCATCTTCATTTCTTTTCCAGCTTTCGCCAAACGCTGCTGTACAACCTCTTCTGGCTCACTTCGACGACCGCGAATTCGATTTTCCAATTCTTCCATACTCGGTGGAATAATAAATATTGTTAAAGCATCTGGACATTTTTCTTTTACTTGCGTAGCCCCCTGCACTTCGATTTCCAAAAGGACATTTTTTCCTTCATTGCGCAGTTTTTCTACCTGTGACATGGGAGTGCCATAATAATTGCCAACAAATTCAGCCCATTCTAAAAGTTCACCATGTTGGATTGCCTCTTCAAATTTTTCCTTCGTAGTGAATATGTAATCAACGCCATCCTGTTCACCAGCTCTTGGTGATCTTGTCGTCATGGAAATGGAATATGCCAATTTCAATGACGCATCATTCATAAAGTAATTACGCACGGTTCCCTTTCCTACTCCACTAGGACCACTGATAATAATTAACAGACCTTTTTTCATTTGCACACCCTCTATTCTTTATACTTATTTTACTAGTAGTGATTTCGCTTGTCAAACATGTTTTCGCTATTTTCTGCTTTTATGCTATAATGTTACTCACGAGGTGATAAGCATGGCAATTGATGGATTATTATTAAGACAGTTACGAATAGAAATAGCGCAAGCTTTACCAGCTAAATTATTAAAATTGCAACAAATAAGTGATACTGAATTATTATTTACATTACGTACCCAAACAGGCAATCAAAAACTGTTAATCTCTTTGCACAGCGTTTATAATCGTATAAATTTCACAAAAGAATCCTATACGACAATGGAGGTTCCCAGCAACTTTTTAATGTTGTTGCGAAAACAGATTGATGGCGGCATCCTCCATACCATAGAACAACTTGGTCTTGACCGTATCCTCCATATGGAGTTGGAAGCACGCAACGAATTAGGTGATATTCATAAAAAGCACTTATATATTGAATTAATGGGCAAATATGCCAATATCATTTTGGTAGATGAAGATGGACGCATCGTTGATGCCTTAAAACGTATCCCGCCGTTTGAAAACAGTAAACGTACCATTTTACCCGGTGCAGTATTTACCTTGCCAGAGCCACACAGTAACAAACAAGACCCATATCATCACGGACCATTTGATGCCGAAGAATCTTTCAGCAAACAGTTTCATGGCTTTTCCCCACTCTTGTCTAAAGAGGTACAATACCGCATGCACAAAGGTGAGGCATTCGACGATATTTTAAAGAAGATTCACGATTCCAACACTTTATATATTAGCGATGTTAAAGATCAGGTTTATTTTCATTGTATTCCACTTACACATCTAACAGATACGTATCGTCAATATCCTTTAATGCATGGCATGGATATTCTGTTTTATGAAAAAGAAGAAAAAGTGCGCATCAAACAACAAAGTCAAGATTTATATCGCAGTGTCAAACGCGAGTTGCATAAAAACACCTCAAAGCTCCCAAAACTTAAGCAATCTTTAGCTGAATCTATGGATTGTGATAAATATCGAGAATATGGGGATTTATTATTTGCTTATATGCATGAAATTGAGAAACAACCGATAATTACGCTGCCCTCTTTTGAAACAGGAGAAGAGATTGCGATTCCTATCGATATGCGTTTTGATATAAAAGGTAATGCCAATCGTTGGTATCAGAAATATCATAAAAGCAAACGAGCACAGAGTATTTTAAAGGAACAAATCGCTTTGTGTGAGAAAGAGATTGCATATTTTGAGGCTATGGAAACGCAATTATCGCAAGCTGGTGTTCAAGATGCCATTGAGATACGGGAAGAATTGGTAAAACAAGGGTATTTACGTGCACAGAAAAGTCGTATCCGGAAAAAGAAAAAGCAAGAGCTTCCTCATTATGAAACGTTTCTATTTGATGATTATCGCATATATGTAGGTAAAAACAATTTGCAGAATGACTATGTCACATGGAAACTCGCACGAAAAAAAGATACATGGTTGCACGCAAAAGATTTGCATGGTGCTCATGTCATCCTTACTTTAGAACAGCCAAATGAAGCTGCTTTACGGACTGCGGCCATGTTAGCTGCCTGGTATTCTAACGGGCGCTATTCCTCCAGTGTTCCAATCAATTACTGCCAACAACGACAATTAAAAAAGATTCCTGGCAATAAAGGAAGCTTTGTATCCTTAACGACCTATAAGACCATTTATATCGATCCAGATGCAGCCGTCATTCAACGATTGCTAGATGAACACAGAGAAAACAAAAGAAAATAGCTTTTTCACGGCATTGTCAGCTAAAATACATGCTGTTGATTAGAGCATGCTATGCATAAGTGATAATATCTTACTTTATGCAACTCATGAACTCTTTTACCATTTAGGCATAAAAAATCATACAGTGTAAAACAACAAAATGAATATGCTAGTAAGAATGCTATCCTACTTAAGAACACATCAAAAAAGTGAACAGGATACGATCATGTGTCCTCTTCACTTTTTTTCACTAGCTTTATCTTTACCAAAACACATAGTGCTATTGTTCCAACCTTTATTTACGTAAGCACTTTTTAAACCATCATACTATGAATTAAAATAGCAATGATAGTTACTATCATATGCAATAATATGCCTCTCAAATATTGATACTTATCACTATAATAAATATATATGATGTCGTTCACATTCGGCAATCATGTCATCGCTCCACTGTGATACCTGCACCTCACCGATATGTGCTTTATTTAAAAGAATCAAACATATTCTTGATTGCCCAATCCCTCCACCTATTGTAAGCGGCAATTCATCATGTAACAACATTTGATGATAAGGCAAAGTTAAACGTTCTTCACAATCAGCTTTTTTCAGCTGTTCTTGTAGTGCCTTAGCATCTACACGAATGCCCATACTGCTAATTTCGACAGCACAATCCAAAATAGGATAGTAAATAAGAATATCTCCATTTAATGACCAGTCATCATAATCCGGTGCACGTCCATCATGTTTCTGCCCACTGGATAAAATATCGCCAATTTGCATGATACATACTGTTTTATGTTCCTTTGTAATTGTATATTCTCTTTCTTTAGGCGTCATATCCGGATAGCGATCTTCGAGTTCTTGTGCGGTAATAAAATACACATCCTCGCGTATAAACGGTTCTAAATTTTCAAAGATGATATCCAATTCTTTCTCTGTTTCTTTAAGCGCCTTCATAATATTACGCACTGTCATTTTTAGGAAATCAAGATTACGATCATGACGATCGATAATTTTTTCCCAATCCCACTGATCAACATATGTGGAGTGCAGATTATCCAAATCTTCATCACGACGGATGGCATTCATATCCGTATAAATACCTTTTCCATAGCCGATATGATAACGTTTTAATGCCATTCGCTTCCATTTAGCAAGTGAATGGACAATCTCCATTTCATCTTCATCAATCTCTTTAATATCAAAGCCTACTGGACGCTCAACACCATTTAAATTATCGTTTAATCCACTACTTTTTCTTACATACAGCGGCGCCGAAATGCGCATAAGATTCAAATGATGAGCCAATCTACGTTCAAATAAATCTTTTACATATTTAATGGCAACCTCTGTTGAGATGACATCTAATTTATTTTCATAATGTGATGGAAGGATCAAATCCTTAACTGCCATACTATCAACTCACTTTCATGTCTTTTATTATACCGCATTTATGTTACAAAATATATCTTTTTTTGAAATTTTTTACAATCAATTTTTACATATGTTTCATCCACTTTCTTACTATATGCAACAACCTCTTTCATCATGCCAGAGAAAAAGCAAACAGTCTCAATTATACTGTCTGCTTCTTATTTTCTTATTTTAAAACAGCACCTTCATCCGCCGAAGTTACAAGACGTGCATAACGATACAGCCAGCCTTCTTTGATTTTCGCTTCTGGTTTCACCCAAGCATCCATCCGTTTTTGCATTTCTGCTTCATCAATCATCAGATTGATCTTACCGGCATTGATATCGATGCTGATGGTATCTCCCTCTTGAATGATGGCAATCGGACCATGCGCTGCGGCTTCCGGTGATACATGTCCGATAGCTGCCCCACGAGTTGCCCCAGAGAATCTTCCATCCGTAATCAAAGCGACTTCTTTATCCAGTTTCATACCAGCCAATGCACTTGTTGGATTCAGCATCTCTCGCATGCCCGGTCCACCTTTTGGTCCTTCATAGCGGATAACGACAACATCGCCTTTGACAATTTTTCCCTGATAAATAGCATCAATAGCATCTTCTTCACTATCAAAGACACGGGCACGTCCTGTATGCACCAACATACTAGGATCCACAGCGCTGCGCTTTACCACACAGCCTTTTGGTGCTATGTTACCAAATAATACGGCAATGCCACCAGTAGGTGAATTAGGTGTATCAATATCCTTGATGATCTTATGATCTAAATTGACAGCCTTAGCTAAATTTTCTTTGATTGTCTTGCCAGTTACGGTCATTAAAGAATCATCAATCAATTGTTTCTTCTGCAATTCTTTCATAACTGCCTGTACGCCACCGGCACGATACAAATCTACGATATGATCCGGTCCGGCAGGTGCTAATTTACACAGATTTGGAGTTTTTTGTGATACCTCATTGATTATATCCAGATCAATATCCACATGCGCTTCTTTCGCAATGGCCAAAAGATGTAAGACCGTATTTGAGGAACAGCCTAATGCCATATCACAAGCCAATCCATTACGTAAAGCCTGCTCATTTATGATATCTCTAGGCTTGATATCTTTTTCTACCATATCCATGATTGCCATACCGGCTTTTTTAGCTAACTGCATGCGAGCCGAATAAACGGCTGGTATGGTGCCATTGCCAGGCAAGGCAATTCCCAACACTTCACATAGACAGTTCATCGAATTCGCTGTAAACATACCGGAACAAGATCCACATCCTGGACAAGCATTTTGTTCAATGTACGTCAATTCTTCTTGATCAATCAGTCCTGCTTTTTTCGCTCCTACCGCTTCAAACATGGTCGATAAACTCATATCTTTGCCTTTATCATTACCAGGCAGCATCGCTCCTCCACTCATGACTACAGCTGGCAGATTCACGCGCAAAGCGCCCATCAACATACCAGGAACGATCTTATCGCAATTCGGTACAAGTACCAAACCATCAAACCCATGCGCATTGGCCATGGTTTCTACACTATCCGCAATCAATTCACGAGATGCTAAGGAGTACTTCATTCCAATATGCCCCATGGCAATACCATCACATACACCAATGCTAGGTACCATGATTGGCGTACCACCTGCCATGCGAATACCGGCTTTCACGGCCTCGCTAATCTTATCCAAATGCAAATGCCCCGGAACAATTTCACTATACGCACTGACAACACCGATCAAGGGACGATTTAATTCTTCTTCGGTTAATCCCAAAGCATAGAAGAGGGAGCGCTGCGGCGCGCAGGCATCTCCCTTTAAAACTCGATCACTTGCTCTACTCATCCTTCTTCACCTGCTCTTCTTATTTTTTTAACCAGCTCATCATCTTACGCAGCTGTGCACCAACCTTTTCTGATGGATGCTGGGCATGGACACGGCGCATTGCCAAGAAATGGGCACGGCCTGCGGATTTATTTTCGGTAATCCAATTACCAGCAAAGGTTCCATCCTGAATCTCAGCTAATACTTTCTTCATTTCTTTTCTTGTATCTTCGGTAATCAAACGTTTACCAGTTACATAATCACCATATTCCGCAGTATCAGAAATTGAATAACGCATCATTGCAAAACCTCCGCTATTAATCAAATCAACAATCAGTTTCATTTCATGGATACATTCAAAATATGCCATTTCCGGTTCATAACCGGCTTCAACCAACGTATCAAAACCAGCCTGCATCAATTCACAGACACCACCACATAAGACAGCTTGTTCACCGAATAAATCAGTTTCTGTTTCTTCTTTAAAGGTAGTTTCTATGATGCCGGCACGACCAGCACCGATTCCACTTGCATAAGCCAATGCATATTCACGTGCTTTACCGGTTGCATCCTGATGGATGGCAATCAAAGAAGGTACCCCTCTTCCTTCTAAATACTGACTGCGAACGGTATGTCCCGGACCTTTTGGGGCACACATGGTAACATCGACTCCTTCCGGTGCGACGATCTGATTAAAATGAATTGCAAAACCATGGGCAAACATCAACATATTGCCTTCTTCCAAGTTTGGTTTAATATCCTTTTCATAAATATCCGGCTGATTCTGATCCGGAGCCAAGATCATTACAACATCGCCTGCTTTTGCGGCATCTGCGGTATCCATAACCGTTAAGCCAGCTTCTTCTGCTTTGGCACGACTCTTAGAGCCTGGTCGCAAACCTACAACGACCTTGACACCACTATCCTTCAAGTTTTGCGCATGCGCATGTCCCTGACTGCCATATCCGATAATAGCAACCGTTTTTCCTTTCAATAAATCCAAATTACAATCTGCATCATAATACACCTTTACCATATCTTTTTCCTCCTGTTCTGGTAATTCCTATCTTATAGCATCAAAAGATGCTTGAAAAGACTAATCGTTTCTGGATAATTCCATCGCCACACCACCGGTGCGGCTGATTTCCACAATCTTATAATCCTGTAATTCTTCAATGAAATAATCAATGCTTGCCGGTGTATCTGTCAATTCCACGACACAACATCCCTTTTCGATCAACTGACAGCGTCCTCCAAAATCTTTTACTGCTTTTAAGAAGTTATCCTTTTGATCTTTATTTACCTCAACCTTGATCAATACAACTTCACGGATAAACAGTAGATCCTCTGGTATCTCTTCAACTTTTTTAACATCCTCTAATTTGGCCAGTTGCAATTTGATTTGATTGATGATTCCCTCATCTCCGCGTGTTGTAATCGTAATACGCGAAAACTTAGGATTTTCCGTTTCACCAACCGATAAAGTATCAATATTAAAGCCTCGTTGTCCAAATAGATTGGTCACTCTGGTCAGCACACCGAAGTGATTTTCCACAAGTAATGAGATTACTCTTCTCTCCATTCTGTCCACCTCCTAGTTTCCATATAAGATGATATCCTTACCACTTTTTCCCGGTGGAATGATCGGATATACACAATCATCTTTATCGATCCAACAATCGACGATGCATGGCACTTTACTGCTCAATGCTTCTTTCATAACCGGTTCAATATCCTGATGTGTTTTAATACGTAACCCTTTCCCGCCAAATGCTTCTGCAAGCTTGACATAATCTGTCTTACGTTCAATGCTTGTATTTGAATAGCGATGGTCATAAAATAAGGTTTGCCATTGTCGTACCATACCAAGTACGGTGTTATTAAAAATCAGAATAACAATTGGCAACTGTTCACTGACAGCTGTTGCCATCTCATTCATATTCATATGGAAACTGCCATCTCCACTTACCAATATAACCGGACGATGTGGATTTGCGACCTTTGCGCCAATAGCTGCGCCCATACCATAGCCCATGGTTCCTAAACCACAAGAGCTAATAAAACTACGCGGACGTGAAAATTGATAATATTGCGCCATGATCATTTGATGTTGACCAACATCTGTCGCTATGATGGCATCTTCTCCGACAATATTGTGTAAGGTCAAAGCTAAATCGCGTGGATCTACTTTATCATCACCTCTAGGTTTTGGTAAGTCTTTCTTATCTTTAAAAGCTTTTAAAGTATCTGTCCACTCTTTATGCTTTGTTTCCGGCATACGGGCAATCATTTTTTTCAATATATAGCGAGCATCGCCAACGATCGAAATATCGGTTGCGACATTCTTAGAAATTTCTGAAGCATCGATATCAAAATGAATAATTTTGGCATCCTTACCGAATTCTTTACGATTGCCTGCTACACGATCAGAAAAACGCGCACCGATGGCAATGATCAAATCGGTATTCAAAGTTGCATAATTAGAAACAGGGGTTCCATGCATACCAATCATGCCTAAGTATAAATCATAATCATAAGGTACGGAGGATAATCCCATCATGGAACAGCATACTGGTATATCCATGTGTTTAGAAAATTTCAATAGCTCTCTTGTTGCATTTGAGCTGATCACACCACCGCCGGCATAGATCATTGGCCGCTTAGCCTGCCGAATCGCTTCCAATGCTTCTTCAAATTTTGCATCATCAACCTTTGGCAGCTTACGAATCCGATATCTTGGCAGTTTTACATATTCAGTAAGCGCCGCTGTGACATCTTTTGGAATATCAATCAAGACCGGTCCTTTTCTTCCTGAATTGGCAATTACAAATGCTTTTCTTACGACATATGCCAGATCTTCAACATTTTGTACGATAAAATTATGCTTTGTGATTGGCATCGTGATTCCAGCAATATTCACTTCTTGAAAGGAATCTCTCCCTAATAAATCATTCGGCACATTACCTGTAATGGCAACAACAGGAATACTATCCATATAAGCTGACGCAATTCCCGTAACTAAATTCGTAGCACCCGGGCCACTGGTTGCCAAGCACACACCGGTTTTCCCGGTACTTCTGGCATAACCATCGGCGGCATGCGCAGCACCTTGTTCATGTGATGTAACAATATGATGTATATCATCACTTCGCTCATATAAAGCATCATAAATATTTAAAACGGAACCTCCTGGATATCCAAATATGGTATCCACTCCTTGATCAATTAAGGCTTGTATCAGTATTTGCGAACCATTCATCTTCATGTGTGTAAACCTCCTCACAACTTTCCCTTACCATCTTTATCCTTAATAACACCTTAAAAACGGGTTATCATCAATTATTATTCCATTGTAATTTCATAACCTTTCTGTTTTAATGCTTTGATTAACGCATCCCCATGTTCTTTACTGGAAACCTCAACGGCCACATGGATAATTGTTTCATTCAAATTCAAATCCGCTTGAATGCGATCATATTGAACCTCAATGATATTGGCATTTGCCTCTTTGACGATGTGAGCAAAATGTTCCAGACTTCCCGGTACATCTAACATTAATGTTTTAAACTTTATATTACGACCTCGTGTTACAAGGCCTTTTTCTACGACCTTATGAATAAAGGAAACATCAATATTACCTCCGGACAACACACAAACGACACGTTTTGCGGTAACATCCATCTTATGATTCAGCACCGCTGCTAAAGAACTCGCTCCGGCCGGTTCTACTACCAACTTTTCGCGTTCTAACAAAAGCAGTATCGTTGCGGCAATCTCATCATCACTGACACTCACCATTTCATCGACATTTTCCTGTATGAGCTTCACTGTTTTTTCACCGGGGTTCATAACAGCAATTCCATCCGCAATCGTACTGACCTCTTTTAAGGTCATGATCTTCTGTTCCTTTAAGGATGTTTTCATGCTCGCTGCTTTTTCTGATTGTACACCGACAATACGGCAATGTGGACGCAAGGTTTTGATAGCATACGCAATGCCACTAATCAAGCCGCCGCCGCCAATCGGTACGATGACTGTATCCACATCCGGCATTTTTTCTATGATTTCCATACCGATGGTTCCCTGGCCGGTAATCACATCTTCATCATTAAATGGTTCAATAAAAACAGCTCCGGTAATTTCCTGCAGATTCTTCGCATATGCATAGGCATCGTTAAAGGTATCTCCTTGCAATTCTACCTTGACGCCATATGCCTTTGTAGCTTCTATCTTGGAAAGAGGTGCTGTTTTCGGCATTACGATCGTTCCCTGAATGCCCATTTTCTTACAAGAATACGCAACCCCTTGTGCATGATTACCAGCACTTGCCGCGATGACCCCTTTCGCCTTTTCTTCCTCATTCAAATTCGAAAGCTTATAATAGGCACCCCGCAGCTTAAACGCTCCTGTGCCCTGTAAATTTTCGGCCTTGATCCATAAATTATCATGAATCTTTGTCGCATGCACCAATGGTGTTTTACTGATGATTGGTTCTAAGACACGTTTCGCATCTTCAATTTTCGCAATTTTCATATCGCCCGCTTTACCTCCGTTATCGATAATTTTATTGTACTATGTTTTTCTCTTCATGAAAAGATGCTTTTCTACAAAATAGATACATTTATTAAAAATTGTACTTATATCGCGAACACATTCATCAATTAAATGAACACAGCAATTCACGTATGCAAGGATAATCAACAGCCACCAAAAGCAGAAGATACCGACCCAAAAAAAGACACAATCAATTCAGATCATGTCCTCTTCCTGTTTTATGCATTAGTCCTTTTCAATAAAATCTAACAACTCTTTTGCAGCCAAATTAATACCATCACGGTTTTCTTTATCAAGACCTAAATGAGTATAAATTTCACCAACAAACACCCCATTATCACGCAGTGCCGTAAAAACCTCATCAATCAATGGATCACAAACATCCTGTTGTTGCATTGGTCCAAATGGATTTGCAAAGTATGTGGTAGAAATACCGACTTCCTGTGTCGTTCCCTTCGCCATACGCTTTCCTTCCTTACAGGTTGCTTTGGCATCTTCCAGATTCTCAAAGCGATGCAATCCGGATTCATTATCATAATTATTGGCATAGGCGAATAAATCAATCTTATGATTCATTGCGACAACTTCATATGGTGCTGCCGGTGTAATGACACGCGCATTATTGCTAGACTCCGGATTCATAAAGATTGAGCGATCCATATCACGATATGGTGTACCCGGATCTAGATCATCCAAGCGAATGAAGGCACCGATTTCCGTACCTTGTCCATATGGAACGCCATCCTCGATATGAATGGTTCCCATATCATCAAAGACAACTTCAATATCTTTGATAACATCTTTACCTGCAATCTTTAAGGCTTCAATTGATTCTGACTTACCTGCGCCAGAATCCCCCATCAGCATAATTCCCTTGCGTTTGCCATTGTGTAAGGTAATATTAACGAAGGCACCATGGATTGGCAGCCAGCCATGCTGCATCTTTCTTAAATTGTGCAGCGTCAGACACATTTTTTTCATATAGCCGAAATATTCAATCTTTTCATCATAAGTTAAGCTTCCGACCCAGATATCATCAGTTGCATCATAATGGAAGACTGTTTCATTTTTATCATCTTGATTACCAAACAGACAGATCAGATCTGGTTTTTTACGGCATTCATCTTCCGTAGCCAACTCAAATAAATTTCCTAATGAAACAGCACTGGAGATAAAATCACGATGAAAGTATACAAAGGCTAATAAAGTTCCGATCTTGCATGGGAAGCAGAACCATTCTTCATCACTGCCAGTAAAATACGTAATTGGATTTACGTCTGTTTCCGTAAACATACCGGTACGCTTGTTTGATTTTGGATGTAAGATCATCGGTGTGCGCAGCATGATGGAAGTAATGAATGGAATATCTTTTAAGGCATCATACGTATTTGATAACTTCGGCTGTTTTACACTTACCGCAATCGCTGCATTGGTTCCGGCCTGCATTTGCCGATATACGCGGTTTTTTCTCCCCATTAAAGATTCTTCTAAATTACGATATAATGTCAATACCATATTATTGAAATTTGAGTCCGCCGTCACAAAGCTGATATCCTGCAAAGCACTTGCTGTTCCCGCCGTAACAACGGAAAAACGCTGATGCTTCTTCCAGAAATTATACATTTCTTCTAAAAATTCTAATAATCGTCCTTTATCATTCAGATAGGAAGATTCAATTTCATCAATTTTAAAGATACGCATCATACGGAACAGACGCAAAAGATCAACGGTTGCCTCGCGTGCTGT
>OLQH01001737.1_pt1 | contig 15320 bp, 22 predicted proteins | sample 1672671 | NCBI WGS metagenome assembly OLQH01 (sample SAMEA3136712, study PRJEB25190) | human gut metagenome
CAAAACAATATATGATGAAAGGATGTGAAAAAGTCGAGACAAAGTCTACTCGACGCTGTTATGAAAATAAAAAGAATAAACCAAGAATTTTCTGTCTGTCAGGTAGAAGACTACTCACTTGTAAATATGGATTCGGAATATTGTTTTATCGAAAAAACGGATGAGGAAAAATCGTTAGTATGCCTGACAAAAGAAGTTCCACCTAATGTGATACAACGCGAGGATGGCTGGAAAGCCTTTCGCATTCAGGGAACACTGGACTTTTCAATGATTGGAATTCTAGCGAGAATTGCTGCGATTCTCGCAGATCATAAAATCTCCATCTTCGCCGTATCCACCTACAATACAGACTATGTTTTTGTAAAAAAAGAAAACTATACGAAAGCACTGGAAATCCTCGAGGCATCAGGGTATATGATCAGTGACTGAAGAAAAGTGGACATTTGTCCATGTTTACAAACTCCTTGAGAAATTTGGCTTTGATGAAGCCTTTGAGAGAAGTGCAATTATGGAGCTTCTTGAACTGAAAGGTTCCGGTGCGTCAAAATTTCTTTCCAAACTGGTGCAGGCAGATATTATTGAAACAGTATCCGGTCACGGGAAAGGAAAATACAAATTCAAAAAGTAATACGTTAATTAACCAAGAATTATTATGTCTTTACGAATAACTACTGTTTACCAACTCCCTCGTAGCCCGTCAGGGCGAGACAGCCTTTTGCTGGTGCTTTTAGCAAAGATGAGATCCGACACCTACCTACGGAACCTGCCACTGGCAGCGTCCTTCGGATGCAATGCAACGCAGATTTTCGCGAGCGCCAGCTGGCACTCGTGAATCATAGTCGGAGTTGGTGGCTAGCTCAGATTTGCGTTACCAGCGGTTGTCTCGCCCTGGCTCCCGGAATCTGTTTCGTCCCCTTGCCAGAAATCATTATCCCATCCTGACTTTTCCCACCCCCAAATTGTTATCCCATCTGAAAAGAAAAAAACAGAGGTGATAACACATGAACAAAAAACACTATCGAAAACGAAACCACATCCTGAAAAGCTCCCTCCTGTTCCTGATCGTCCTCCTGGCAGCCATCCTGTACCGAACCTGTCAGCTTAACGCAGAATCCCCAGGAATCACCATAAAAACCATCTTAACAGAACTTTCCAACCATACTACAACAGACTCCTCCGAAAACTGGGAACTACTCCTTGTAAACCGAACCCATAAGATCCCAGCCCACTACTCCGTAACCCTGATCGAACTGTCCAACGGCAAAAAAGTAGGCTAGAGAATCTACCCGTCTCTGCAGCAGATGTTTGATGATGCAAGAGCAGCCGGTCTATCCCTGTTTGTCCGGGAAGGATACCGAACTGCCGAGGATCAGCAACGAACCCTGGCACTACCGCTACGTGGGAAAAGACGCCGCAAAAACCATGAAAGAAGAAAATCTATGTCTGGAAGAATATCTGGAACAATACAAAAAATAAAGAAAATCCCAAGAGAACCCTAACTTTTTTCCTACCCCGGTTGTTGTATGATAAAGAGCGGATGAAAAGAGCAATTCGGCGCGCAGAGGAGGAAACATGTGAAATGGAGCATACCAATGATTTTTTTCTGGTACGCCGTGCCAGGGATGGAGATGAAGAGGCATGCGAGAAGCTGGTAAAAAAATACTATCCCAGTATTTATCAGTATTGTCTGTTACATATATCGGACAGATATGAGGCACAAGACCTGACCCAGGAAGTATTTACCAGCTTCTTTGCCAATCTGTCCCGGTACAGAGAATACGGAAAAGCAAAAAACTATCTATACACAATTGCAGCCAACACAACCAAGAACTATTACAAAAAGAAGAAAGATTTCCCGGTGGAAAAAATTCCTGAATCAGGTCAGAAAAACTCGGAGGAAATGAGCGGCCGTCTGGAGATCGAGCAGGCGGTGCGAAACCTTCCGGAGGAGATCCGGGAAACAGCGATCCTGTTTTTCTTTCAAGAACTGAAACAAAAAGAGATTGCAAACCTGCTGCATATCAGCCTGTCCCTTGTAAAATACCGGATCGGGCGTGCAAGGGAACTTTTAAAAGAAGAACTGGAGGTGGAAGATTGATGAAAAAATATGAAGATCGGATACAGGAGTATAAAACGTACGTGCGCGGTAACTGTGTAGAAAAAGAAGCACAACAACGAACCATCCAGGCGTGTCAGGATACCATAAAAAAGCAGGTGTCGGAAACAGAAACTCCGTGGGGCACATACTTTGAATTCCTGTATCAACAGTTTGGATTTATTCGGAAACGGTGGTGGCTTCTGCAGGGAATGGTGCTTGCCTGGCTGTGGTTCTGGATGGAAAATTATGCCGAAGATCTGAACGATATGACACGCCAGATGGGTGTATTTGCCACGATTTTCGTGATCTTGATCGTGCCGGAACTGTGGAAAAATCAGAAACATGCAGCCATTGAGATCGAACAGGCGTCTTACTATATGCTGCGCCAGATCTGTGCCGCCAGGATTCTTCTGTTTGGCATTGTGGATTTTGGGATTGTGATGATCTTTCTGGCGGTCACCAGCCATACGATTGCCATTCCGTTGTATCATCTGATTGTCAACCTGTTGCTTCCGGCAAATGTATCCTGTTGCATCTGCTTTCGGATGCTTTCCGGGAAATGGGGACGTTCGGAATATCCGGCAATTTTGCTGTGCCTGATGTGGGTGAGTATCTGGATGCTGATTGTATCCAACGCTGCGGTGTATGCGAGAATCGCAGCATCGGTATGGGGAGCGATGACGGTGTTGTCTTTTGCGTATCTGGTGTTCTGCGTCAGAAAATCACTGGCCTTTGCTGAAAAATTACTGAAGGAGTATGAATATGAAGTTAGAGCTTAAAAATGTAACGAAGCAATACGGGAAAGTAAAAGCGGCAGATCATATAACCTGTACGATGGGAAAAGGCGTTTACGGACTTCTCGGTGTCAACGGCGCAGGAAAAACAACATTGATGCGGATGCTCTGTACGATCATTCAGCCGTCAGAAGGGGAAATTCTGTGGAACGGAAAAAATATTCAAGATATGGGAAGTGAATACCGGGAAATCCTCGGCTATCTGCCACAGGAATTCGGCTATTACCCGGATCTGAGCGTGTATGACTATCTGCTGTATGTGGCATCCATCAAAGGACTGCACCATTCGTACGCCAGAAAAAAAGCAACACAATTGTTGCGGCAGGTAGGTATGGAAAAATTTCGAGAAAGAAAAATGAAAAACCTCTCCGGAGGAATGCTGCGGCGCGTGGGAATTGCCCAGGCGATGCTGAACGATCCGCGGATCCTGGTTCTGGACGAACCGACTGCCGGTCTGGATCCGAACGAGAGAATCCGTTTTCGAAATCTGATCAGTGAACTGTCCGAGGAACGGTTGGTAGTCCTGTCAACACATATCGTATCAGATATTGAATACATCGCCAACGATATCATGCTGATGAAAGACGGAAAACTGTTCTACACAGGAACCGCCGAAGAACTGCTGGACTCCATGAAAGAAAAGGTATGGCTGTGCGAGGTGCCGAGAAAACTGGTGGACAGATATATGAAAAATTATCTGGTGGGAAATATCCGAACGACAGAACATGGCGCCGAGCTGCGGATCATAGCAAAAGAAAGACCGACGCAGGAAGCAGCAGAGACAGAAAAAAATCTGGAAGATGCGTTTTTGCTGTATTTTGGAGAAAGATCGGAGGAGAAAAAAGATGTTTAGGCTGGAAATGAAACGGATATTTTCAAAGAAAATCAATCGGTTTGCGCTGGTAACTGCGATGATCCTTGCGGTCATCTTCGCCGGATTTGCCGTTACGAGCAACCGCTACGTAAAGGAGGACGGGACCATCAGCACTGCGCCGACCTCCGCAAGAAAACTTAGTGCAAATAAAAATCAGTGGAGCGGAACACTGACACCGGAAACTCTGGTAAAAGCCTACACGCAGAACAAAGAGTCCCAGACAAATTACACTGTGGAAGAACTGGACAGGCAGTACGGAACCCTTCTGCAGCCCATTGATGATATCAAAACGTTTCTGACCAGTGTTCTGACTCCGGAGAGCGACTACGATGAGAGTGTGCTGGATCAGGCTGATGAAACTACGATCCGAAACATATACAGCACCTATCAGGAAAACATGAAACAGGAAGCAGAAACCTGCGGACACACACCGGTACAGCAAAAATACCTGAAAAATATTTACAACAAGATAAAACTGCCTCTGCAATACGAAGCATACACCTCCTGGGATACCATGATCATGTATGCGGAAACATATGGAATCATCCTGGCGATCATCATCGGTTTCATGTGCGCCGGCATCTTTGCCGATGACTTTCAGCTGAAAGCCGATGCTGTCTTCTACGCCACAAAATACGGCCGCACCAAAGCCATCAAAATCAAAATCCTGGCAGCCCTCTGTACCACAACCGCCGTCTACTGTACCGGAATCACCCTGTTAAGCGCCCTGTCTTTTGCAATTATGGGAACCAGCGGCATAGACACCATGTACCAGTTACAGGAACCGTACAGCATTTACATCATGACCTTCGGTCAGTATTATCTGCTGACGCTCACCTGCGGCTACATTGCGAGCCTCCTGGCTGCCTCCCTGTCCATGCTGACAGCTGCCATCACACGAAACATCAGCGTAGCTGTAGGAATTCCGTTTTTCCTGTACTGTGTGCTCCCTTTTATCGGTCGTGCGCTGTCTAAGTATGCTGGTGTGTTCAACCTGATGCCAAGTATTCTGACTAACACAGGAAATTATGCAGATGCTATAAATATTTATCAATTCGGTCCCTTCATGGTTTGTCAGATCCCTCTGGTCATGGTATTGTATACCGTGACATCGCTTTTGGTCTTTCCACTGATTTATCGGAAACTTCACCGATATGGAAGAAACAGAAGATAATCAAGATTTTGATATGCAATGCAACAAAAATACCCCCGCACCTGCAAATTCAGACAGGTACGGGGGTATTTTCTATTCTTTTTTCAGATCTTTGGTAATCTCATAATAATCGCAGGCATGCGCCGTCAATCCCGACACCCCTTCTCGTGCCACCATTGACATCTTCAGATGGGAAGCAAACAAAAATCCATGATCATCCAGAATCACCTGTGTCATCTGCGTAGCCAGTTCCGCCCGTTCCTCCGGATCAAACGAAGCCGCCATCTTCTTCTCCAGATCTTCGAGCTGATCACTGTGATAATTTCCCCTGTTCTTCGAGGAACTATCGAGACAGTGCGTTGTAAAGAAGTACTCCGGGTCCCCGGTCGGTGCACAGACGAAAGCACTGGCATAAATATCCCACTGCCCATTTGCCAGAAAATCCAGATGACTTGCCGTACAGTTGATCTCCAGATCGATCCCGATCTTCTTTAACGAATCCTGCGCCGATTCCGCCAGAAGCGGAAGTTCCTGTCGGCTTGGATAGGTGAGCCAGCGAAGCGTCAGCTTTTTCCCGTCTTTATCCACATACCCATCCCCATCCGTATCCGTCCATCCGGCTTCCTTCAGAAGGGCAGCTGCCTGTTCCGGATCATAAGCATCCGCTGTAACCGTACTGTCTCCAAAAGAAAACGCAGACGGAAAAGGACCGACGGCGGCTGTTCCGTTGCCATCCAGCAAAACCGAAGTAAAATTCTCTTTATCGATGCTCATTGCGATCGCTTCCCGCACTCGGTCATCCTGCAGAATCTCATTTTCATAATTCATCTGTGCGAAAAAAGACCGGGAAGTCTCACAGGAGGAGATTGTATAACTATCGTTATCAAACAGTGGCAGACTCGAATACGGAAGTCCGTAAGCCGCATCCAGTTCCCCGGACTGCAAAGCCATCGTCAGGGTATCTCCATCCGAGATCGTTTTTACATAGATCGTATCCAGAGACGGAGTGCCATCCCAGTAATTTTCATTTTTTACCAGTGTCAGACCGTGATCCGTTTCCAGCTCCGTTGCGATATAAGGACCGGTTCCGGCAACGATTCCCTCATCGGTGATGCCGGCTTCCATATCAATGATACAGCCGTAAGGATCGGACAGATAATTCATCAGCGCAGGAACCGGTTCTTCAGTGGTCAGGGTGAGCGTCTGACCGTCTGCCTGCATGTCTTTTAACTTCAGATCTCCATTTGCTCGTTCATTTTCAGCAATCAGATCTTCCAGACATTCTTTCACGGAAGCTGCATCCATTGTCCGTCCGCTGGAAAACGTCACATTGTCCCGCAGGGTGATCACCCAGGTATTTTCATCGGTCTGCTCATAGCCGGCAGCCAGCCAGGGTTCCAGTTCCATCGAATCGGAATAGCGAAACAGTGTTTCACCGACACCGTAGCGGATACACGCCCAGCCGGAATACTCGGAATGGGGATTGATATCGGATTCTCCGTTTTCCGCGTTGAAAGTGGTATCTCCGAACGTGAAGATTTTCTGGCTGTCGGAGGATGCAGAGGCTGCATTGGAGGAAGCGGAGCCTCCGCATCCGGATAAAAGCACCGCGCCCGCGAGAGCAACAGCTGCAAGAGAGCGCCAGTGCAGTACATGCTTTTTCATATGTATGTTCTCCTTTTTCTCTGTTGTATCGTTTTGCTGTACAACAATCATGTACCTAATTGTAACGGAGCGGTTCTCCTTTTACAACCCTGCCGGGGGGTTTGTGGCTATTCAAAAACGAGCGCAGGGTATGCGAAAGATGAATACCGCACAGAGGGAGAATGCTTGTTCTGCTATGGCTTTTCTGGTATGATAAAGAGGATCAAAAATGATAAAATCAAAAGAGGGGATTCTTACATATGAAAAAATATATCGGACGACGGGTACTGCAGCTGATTCCGGTACTGCTGGGAATCACGCTGCTGTCCTTTTTTTTGCTCCATACCTCGTCTGTCACAGCGGTTGATATGAAAGAAGCAAATACCGGCGGTGTCCTTTCTGAGGCAGAGCGGACAGCGATGGAAGCAGAACTTGGACTGGATCAGCCACTATGGAAACAATACGGAACCTGGCTTGTTCAGGTGTTACACGGGGATTTTGGCACTTCCTATGTATCCGGAAAACCGGTGGGAAGCACCTTTTTATCGAAACTTCCGGCGACACTGGAACTGACGGTCTGTTCCCTGCTTCTGACGATCTTGCTGTCGTTTCCGCTTGGTGTGGCGGCAGCAGTGAAGAAAGACAGCTGGCTGGACCGGGCGATTCGCTTTTTCAGCTTTATCGGCAATTCTTTGCCGAATTTTTTTGTGGCATTATTGCTGTTGTATGTATTTGCAGTAAAATTGCAGTGGCTTCCGGTGCTTGGCAGCAGTCAGGGATGGAAGGGAATCTTACTTCCATCTCTGACCCTTGCGATCGCGATGGCGGCAAAATACACCCGTCAGATCCGTGCGGCGGTACTGGAAGAATTACAGAAAGAATATGTAACGGGAGCAAGAGCCAGAGGAATCACGGAAAAGAAGATCCTGTATAAGAGTGTACTACGTTCTGCCATGCTTGCCATCGTTACCCTGCTGGGATTATCAATCGGTTCCCTGCTGGGAGGAACGGCGATCGTCGAGACGATTTTTTCCTGGGACGGTGTCGGGAAAATGGCGATCGATGCGATCACGATGCGGGATTATCCGGTGATGCAGGCGTATGTGATCTGGATGGCACTGATTTACATGGTGATCAATCTGGGGACAGATCTGCTCTATCATGGACTGGATCCGCGGATTCGTCTGGGAGGAGAGAAATGAAAACACAAAAGAAAAAAATAAGAAAATGTGAGATCTGGCTTTTTCTAACGGCTCTTTTGCTGATGCTGGCGGCAGTTTCATCCCTGATCGTGCCACAGGATCCCTACAGTCAGGATCTTGGAGCAGCACTCCAGGCACCGGGAGCCGGTCATCTGTTTGGAACGGATCGATATGGACGGGATCTGTTTGCGAGAGTGCTGGTGGGCGGAAGAACGACGATTTATGCATCACTATGTACAGTATTGCTGATCACAGGGATCGGTACGATACTCGGTGTGATCAGCGGATATCTGAGAGGGAAAACGGATACCGTGCTGATGCGGATCGCCGATGTATTTCTGGCATTTCCGGGTATTGTATTTGCTATTGCAGTGGCAGGAGTGCTTGGCGGCGGACTTTTCAATGCGGTGATCGCGCTGGTGTGTGTGTCCTGGCCAAAATACGCGAGACTGGCAAGGAGTCAGGTGCTCGCGATGAAAGAAATGCCGTATCTGCAGGCAGCAAAGCTGTCGGGAAGCGGAAACTTGAAAATCATGGGAAAACACATTTTACCGAATATTGCCGGACCAATCCTGGTGACTGCGGTGCTGGATATCGGAACGATGATCATGGAGATCGCCGGATTGTCCTATCTCGGACTGGGGGCAAAACCGCCGGTTCCGGAATGGGGATCGATGATGAGTGAGGGAAGAAGCATGCTGCAGACCGCCCCGTGGACGATCCTGACGCCGGGACTTGGTATCTTTGTGACGGTGGTGGTCTTTCATCTGCTGGGAGATGCGCTGCGGGATGTGCTGGATCCGAAAGAACGAAAAAATACAGATGAAAATGACAGATAAAGAGGAATAAAAAGATGGAACAGGCAGTATTGCAGATGAATCATGTAAATATTGCATATGAACAGGAATGTGTGGTGAAAGATTTTTCCATCCAGGTGCAGCCGGGAGAAATCCTTGGAATCGTGGGGGAGTCCGGCGGTGGAAAAAGTACGGTGATCCGTGCGGCAATGGGACTTCTGGAAAATCGCGGACGCGTTACGGATGGAGAAATCATTTATAAAGGAATGTCGGTGACTGGAGCGACGGATGAAGAACTCCGAGCAATCCGGGGACCGGAGATGGGGATGATTTTCCAGAATACGGAACAGTCACTCTGTCCGGTGCGGCGGATCGACGAACAGCTGTATGAGAGTGTACAGCAGCACAAAAAGATGGAAAAAGAAGAGATCCGGGAACGGGCGTTGCAGATTTTTTCACAGATGAGACTGGAAAATGGGGAGAGGATCCTGCGCAGTTATCCGTTTGAACTTTCCGGTGGCATGAACCAGCGTGTCGGGATCATGATGGCGATGGTGCTGGAACCGTCGCTCCTTTTTGCCGATGAGCCGACCAGTGCACTGGATGTCTTGGTACAGGCACAGGTGGTCCGGGAGCTGATAGAACTGCGGGAAACGTATGGAACGGCAATCGTGATCGTGACACATAATATCGGTGTGGTGCGGAAAATGGCGGATCACATCGCAGTGATGCATGATGGACGGCTTGTGGAATATGGAGAGAAAGAAGCGGTTCTGGAAGATCCACAGGCTCCGTATACGAAAAAACTACTGGCATCCGTGTTACGGCTGAAAAGGGGATAAAGATGGAAAAATTACTGGAAATAAAGAACCTGACCAAACGATTTCAGGACGGCGACCGGGAATTTGCGGCGGTAGATGATGTGAGCTTTTCGGTGCTGCCCGGGGAATGTGTCGGTCTGGTCGGCGAGAGTGGATGCGGGAAAAGTACGATCGCAAGGATGATCACACACCTGAAAAAACCGGACGCAGGAAGCGTTTTGCTGGAGGGGGAGGAAACCGTTTTTTTAAAGGGAAAGAATCTGTGGCAGTTTTACGGAAAGGTGCAGATGGTTTTTCAGAACCCGCAGGCATCCTTTGATCCGCGGCGGACGCTGGGAGATGGCATTATGGAAAGCATGCGCAACCAGGGCATGAAAAAAGAAGAAGCCAGACAGCGGATGGAAGCATTGCTTGCGATGGTGGAACTTTCTGCAGAATACGGAAAACGCTATCCTCACGAAGTCAGCGGCGGACAGTGCCAGCGTGCCGCGATCGCCCGCGCCCTTGCCGTCAAACCGAAACTGCTGATCTGCGACGAGGCGACAAGTGCCCTGGATGTGACCGTTCAGGCACAGATTGTGAAACTGTTACAGAAATTACAGAAAGAAACCGGTGTGGCGATCCTTTTGATCTGCCATGATCTGGCTCTGGTTCAGGCGATGTGCGACCATGTGCTGGTGATGTATCAGGGAAAGATCATAGAGGAAGGGACGCCGGATCAGGTGATTGGGGAACCGAGGGAAGAATATACGAAAGCACTGGTAGAAGCAGCTTTATAAAAACAAATGTAAAGTATAAGAAGAAAGCAAACTCCGTATCTGTTTGTTTCAACGGTAATTGCTGACGTATATTTTATCAGTCCAAGACATTCAAATGATTGGTGTCTTGGACTTTTTAACAATCGAAAATAATTTAATTTATTTGGCTAAAAGTGATAATATAAAATGACAGTATGTAAAATGTATTGTATAATTGAAAATATGATTTACAAAATAAAAACAGGGGCAAAAAAATGAAAAAGAAAATAAAAAGGAAAATTATTGGTGGAGTATTAGTGACTGCGATTGTTGTCGGGGTAGTGGCGGGACTTTTTGTACCAGGTGCGATTAGTAAAATAAGGAAAGAGGATGTGATTACCTCTTCCCAACTAGAAAAAGTAATTAACATCAATGAATTGTCCACGGCAGAATTTATATATAATGGAATTGCAGATAAATATGATGAAAAAAATCCAGATAAGATAGAATGCCATATTGCTTATGAAGCCACTATAAAAATTGGAATTGATATGGATAAAGTGAAATTTTCCATTGATAAAGAAAATAAAACTGTAACGCCCAAATTACCTGAGATTACGATAAACACAGCAACAGTGAATACAGATACATTAAGTTATATGCCGGAGAATCCTAAAATTGAAATAAAGGATATTATAACATTGTGTAAAAATGATGCATTGAACGAAGCAGGAGAGGCACCGGAATTATATCAGACAGCAGAAGAAAATTTGAAGTCAGCTATTGAGGCATTGCTTTCACCGATTTTGAAGAGTGCTGAATATACACTTCAATGGTAATATGAATGGAAGAAACATAGGAGGAAAATAGAATGAAAATACATAAGAAGATAAAAATAATAGTATTCAATATGCTTTTGTGTATATTATGTTTTTCCGGATGTGGAAAAGAAAAAGAGGTAGCAGATTTTTCAGGAATCACGTCGGTATGTGAATTAGCTACTTTAAAATGTTATTATCATAATGTTGCAAAGACAGAAACAAAAGCGAGCGGTATTTTCGGTAAATGGCTGAAAACTGGGTATAAAAAAATCTGGACAGAATACGATGGAATTATCGAATATGGAGTTGATATTAATAAAGTAACAGTATCAGAACCAAGTAAAAATGGAGTGGTGACAATAACGATACCAGATGCGCAGGTGTTGAGTGTGGATGTAGATGAAGATTCTATTAGTACACCATTAACGGACAAAGGTTTTTTAACCAGTATTTCAACAGAAGAGAAAGTAGAGACATTAAATAAGGCACAAAGTGATATGGAGGAAAAAGCTGAAAAAGATAATGAGACGCTTATGCGGGCTAAAGAAAGAGCAAAGACTCTGCTGGAAGAATACATAAAAAATATAGGAGAAAGTATTGGCGAGGAGTATACGGTAGAGTGGAAAGACGCGGAGCCGGGGACATCGGAGAGTGAGAATAAGTAAAAGAAGTAGATAAGAACAGGGCTTTACCATGGTGTTGAAAAATACCGTGGCGAAGCCTTTTTTTAATTTTTATCATTTTTTGGGAGCGAAAGTCCTTGCGTTACCGTCTAATGTATGTAAACGTTAAAGAAAAGCACCTGTTTTTGTACGTACAAACAGAAAGGACAACAAATGGAAGAATTAATCAGTCAGGCAAGGAACGGAGATCCGGATGCTTTTACGGCACTGATGGAGAGCCAGATGCAGAATATGTATAAGGCGGCACGGTCGGTTCTTTGCAATGACGAGGATATTGCAGATGCGATTTCGGATACGATTCTGGTGTGTTGGGAGAAACTTTCCCAGTTGAAGGAAGCCAGATATTTTCGTACCTGGATGACCAGGATTCTGCTGAACAAATGTAACGATATTCTGCGAAAAAGAAGGCAGATGGTCTGGATGGACGAGATCCCGGAGACGCCGGATGTGGACGATGGATTTGAGAACAGTGAGTGGAAAGAGGCACTGAACAGTCTGGCGGAGAATTTCCGGCTGGTGGTGATGCTGTATTATATTGAAGGCTTCAAGACCAGCGAGATCAGTCAGATTCTGGACATCCCGGAGGGAACCGTGCGAAGCAGACTGGCACGGGGACGGGAACAGCTGGCGGGGCTTTTGCAACTGAAAGTTGTGAATTAGAAAGACTGGTCGGGAAAACAGAAGGCAATCAGGACAGAGAGAATCAGAGATTTGACAGACAGGAGAGTATTTATATGAGTAATGATAGAATTTTACGGACACTGCAGCAGGATGTGGAGATTCCGGAAGTGGTAAGAAAAAAAGCAGATCAGGCATTTGCAAAGATTCGTGCAGAACAGGAGGAAACCGGTATGGATAATAAGAAAGTAGTTTTATATAACAAGAAAAGAACAGGAAGAAAAGTATTTTCCAAAAGAAAGATTGCTGCAGTGGCAGCAGTTGCGGCACTGGCGACTGCAACCGTTACGGCAGGAGCAGCCGCTTATATGAAGTGGAGCACCGGCATGGCAGAAGGTATGCAGGCAACGGAAACACAGCAGAAACAGCTGGAAGACAACGGAATGGCAGCATTTACCAGTCAGTCCTGCACAGATGCGGGCGTGACCGTGACGGCAGAGCAGAGTATCACGGATAATTACAACAGCCATATTTCTTTCAAAGTAGAGGGATTTCAAGTGGAAGACGGACAGCAGCCGGACTTTGGAAGCATCAGCGTGCTGGTGGACGGAAAAGAGGATCTGAACCTGGATGCCGGATTCTATGACGGCATCATCGCAGGAGATGACGGAATGCCGGTGCGGGCTTCCGATGGAAGTTCTGCATTGGACGAAAATGGAGACATGATGTATTACTATGTACAGGAAGATGGTAGCATGGAATTTGACATCAATATGAACAACTATAGCGAAAAAGGATTCTTTATCGGAAAGGATATTCAGGTGGAACTGAAGGATCTGGGAACGGTAGATAAGGCGGAATTCACCAAGACACTGGAAGGCACCTGGAGTTTTGAATGGACACTCGGCGGCGCGGATACTGCAAAGACATATACCCTGAACCAGCCACTGGGAGACAGCGGTGCAACGATCCAGACCGTAGAGATTTCTCCAATCTCTGTTTATGCAGAATACAATTTCCCGTTACAGAAAGAAACCATTACCACGGAAAATGAAGACGGAACAACTTCGGAAAGCACGACATTTAAGGAAGCTCCGGCTCTGATGGGAATCAAATTAAAAGATGGCACCGTGATCAAAAATATGTATATGGGCGGCGGTGTGATCGGATACCAGAATAACAGTTCCGATGATTATGTCTACGCCTACGCAACCGACCGCATCATCGATCCGGACCAGATCGCATACTTCCTGTTCCTGAATGATACACCAGTCGGCGACCAGGGTCTGACAGAAGATAATTTCTATGAGGTAGCTGTTGGGGAAAACCAGTAGGGCAGTTGTTGCTACCGGAAAAATTTAAAAAATAATGGGAGTAACCGGCGAATGCAGGATAATGGATGCATTCGCCGGTTACTTTTTGCGTTTTAATGTCCTATCGGAAACTCATATCAATCTCAGATTCCTGAGAAATAATCCGATACAAACCAAAGGAATATTACAGGAAAATTCTTCATGCGTTCTGTCTTTTCGAGCAGAAAAAGATATGTTACTATGGTGGTAGAAAACATTCCTGTATATATTTCGTAAATAAGAAAGATACAGGAGAAAATGAATGGAGAAAAAGAAAGATCCTTATATGCAGGAAGCATATGATATGCTGGAACAAATGAGTGCAGACGAAAGAAAACGGCTGGAATATGAGGCAAGAGAGAAAGCAATAAGAGATTACAATACGCAGATGTATAGTGTGCGAAAGCAAGGGATAACGGATATTATATTATTACGGTAATGTTGAAAAAAGGAAATACGGCAGAAATGATTGCGAGTATGAAAGATGTAAGTCTGGAAACAGTGAAAGAAATCGAAAAAAAGATTTTAGTAGCTGTATAAATGGAAAAAATACATAATAAAGAAAAATAGTAGGAGAGGAATAATGGAGATTATAAAGGCAAATGAAACACATATACCAGAGATCCTGGAGATTTATGCAAAGGCAAGAAAATTCATGAAAGAAAATGGCAATCCAACACAATGGGAAGAGGGATATCCGTCGCGAGAGATCGTGGAAAAGGATATTGCAGCAGATCATTGCTATGTCTGCATGGAAAATGAGAAGGTGGTTGGGGTATTTGTCTTTATCATTGGAGAGGATCCTACATATCGCGTAATCTATCAGGGTGCATGGCGCAGTGAGAAAGAATATGGAACGATTCATCGAATCGCTTCTGATGGCACTACAAAAGGATTTGCGAGAAGGTGCTTTGATTTTTGCAGAGAAAAGTGCAGTTATCTGAGAATCGATACCCATGCAAATAACAAACCGATGCAGGGAGCCATCCGCTCGTATGGATTCCAGGAGTGCGGAATCATCCATACAAGAGACGGAAGCGACAGGATCGCGTTCGATTATATTCAAGAAAAATGAGAGACAAGAGTAAAAAATTATTAAAACAATACTTATCCCGTTAGGAGAGACAAGTGGTAAACACAAAAGAAAAAGAGGACAGTTTTATGGAAGAGATGTGGACAAAAGAAAAGCAGATAGTATATGATCAGGCACTATACGAAAAAGCATATGAATTTGCAAAAGAGAAACATGGAACCCAGAAAAGAATCGGTGGGGCTCCGTATATCACGCACCCGCTGGCGGTAGCCAATATTCTGAAAAAAGATGGCTATGATATCGAGTACCAGATTGTCGCCTTGTTCCACGATCTTCTGGAAGACACGGATGCCACCGAAGACGAGATCCGCTCCATCGCCGGTGAAGAAGTCCTGCAAGCGGTAAAACTGCTCACAAAAGAAAAAGGCTATGACATGCAAACTTACGTCAACCGCATCCGCCAAAACCCCATAGCCTACGCCGTAAAAGGAGCTGACCGTCTCCATAACCTGAGAACCGCTTTCTGTACCAGCAAACACTTCCGGCAAAAATACATCACCGAAACCGAAACCTGGTACCTCTCTTTCCGCCCGGACATCCCTGCAGAAGTGGAAAAACTCAAACAGACCCTAGAGCGTGTCTGAAAAATCATTTCCGCAATCTGCAAGCCCCACTTTGCGGGAGATTTTACCC